>Ga0233439_10000228_pt1 | contig 93085 bp, 83 predicted proteins | sample SI_123_September_6_FD_182713 | JGI IMG/M metagenome (GOLD analysis project Ga0233439, IMG submission 182713) | Seawater microbial communities from Saanich Inlet, British Columbia, Canada - SI_123_September2016_100_MG | ecosystem: Environmental > Aquatic > Marine > Inlet | place: Canada: British...
AGGTTTTGCTTGCATAAAATCACCGGGTTTTGAAAGATATTCAACAACTTCCGGCAATTTTACAACACTCAAAACCCATCTTCACCCTTTATATATGGGCTCTATCGAATTTTTCAGGGACGACTAACTATTCTGATGATTCTTACAGGGTTGATTCCCCTGGCTATTTTTTTCATATTCACCTCCAACACTGTCCACGACGCAATATTGAAAGTCAACGAAGACCGCCTCGTTTCTTTAAGGGAAGGCAAAAAACTACAAATAGAAAACTATTTCAAGCAAATCCGCAGTCAGATCATCACCTATTCTTCCAATCGTATGATTGTCGATGCGATGAAAGAATTCAATCAGGCTTTTTCAAACCCTGGAGTGGAATCCATTGCATTGGACTCGGGCCTGCAGAACAAACTGGCAGCACGCTACGAATATCAAAAAGCCAATACCCCCGGCGCAGGAAACGATGCGGTCAGCAAATGGATGCCTCAGAAAGAAATATCCCGTTACTTTCAATCCCTTTATATTTCTGATAATTCCAATCCGATAGGCTCAAAAGAGAGTCTCGATGCTGCACCGCAGGATATTGAATACAACCGGTTACACAAAAAATATCACCCCATCATCCGGCAGTTTTTGAACGAGTTCGGCTATTACGACATTTTCCTGGTGGAGATAAACACCGGGCACATCGTTTATTCAGTATTCAAGGAGGTCGACTACGCCACCAGCCTGGCGACCGGCCCCTATTCTCAAACGGGAATCGGCCGTGCCTTCCAGGGTGCCAAAAACCTGAACGACCCAAATGCAATTTATATTGACGATTTCCAATCCTATGAGCCGTCCTACAATGCTGCGGCATCTTTCATCGCGTCGCCAATATTTGATAATGGACAAAAAGTCGGCGTACTTATATTTCAAGCACCGGTCGACCGAATCAACGATATTATGACAAGCAAAAATAACTGGAAAAATGTAGGGCTTGGGGAATCCGGCGAGGTTATATGGTCGGCCCCGATAATAAGCTCAGAAACAACTCGCGGTTTCTGATCGAATCGCCCGATGGATATTTTGCCCTGTTAAAAAGCCTGAACATCAACGCTGAGGTCATCGAAAAACAGAAGGTGCTGGGGACCTCTATCGGCATCGGCGAAGTAAACACGCCAGGCTCACAGGCCGCAATTCAGGGACAAAGCGGGTTCAAAATCTTCCCCGATTACCGAGGCATACAGGTTCTCAGCGCTTACGCCCCTGTGGATATTTTAGGATTGCGCTGGGGAATTCTTGCTGAAATCGATGAAGCAGAAGCCCTGGCCATTAATAATAAAATCACCAACACGAGCATGACGATTGGCTTGACCATGGGAGCTATAATCCTCTTCATCGCCTATTATGTCGCGGTGCTGGCGGTGAAACCCCTCACATCACTTTCTGAAAGGCTCACCCGATTCGCCGACGGGCAAATTAAAGACCTGAAAGAAATGCACAATCAATCCAGTGACGAACTCGGCCTGCTCGCACAAAATTTCAATAGAATGCTAGCCACCATCAAGTCATTACTGGGTCAAGCGGGTGATTTGGAAAAAGGCGCGTTGGCTTCCGCCCGCGCTCTTGAAAGCATGGAAAAAGGCGAAAACTTTGAAACCGCCGTGGATTTTATCGAGGAAAAATACCAACACACAACCGGTGATCTGCCCGATGCTTTCGATAACATGACCAAAGAACTGAGAAAAGCCACCGTGCAAGCGGTGGCCCTCGCCGATGATGATTTGAGTAATCCTGCACTGGAATCCAAGCTCACTGGTGAGTTGGGAGAAGCCTTTACCAGATTGTCGGAAAAAATGGTTTGGGTGGCAGGACAAGCAAAGATTATCGCTGACAACCAGCTTTACGATGAAAACCTGAAAGATGATGGAACCGGGACACTGGGTTCTTCAATGGCCACCATGGTGAAAAACCTGCGCGTCACAACCACCGAAATGGCCAAAACCGATTCGATGATGAAACAATTGCCCATCAGCATTATGTATGCCGATACCGATAATATCATTCGATATATAAATCCGGATTCAATAAAAACGCTTAGAACTCTGGAGCAATATTTGCCGATCAGGGTCGATGAAATGCTCGGTCAAAGCATTGATGTTTTTCACAAAAATCCAAGTAATGCACGTAATATTATTTCTGACCCAAGAAATCTTCCTCACTCCACTCAAATACAGCTGGGACCCGAGATTCTGCAGTTGTTGATCAGTCCGCTTTTTGATGAAAATCAGAATTATATCGGCCCGATGGTGAGCTGGAGCCTTGTCACTGAAAAAATAAAAGCAGAACAGCGCGAAAAAGAAGATGCTGAAAAAATGCGAAAGGTGATCACCCATATCACCGAAAACTCGCAGACCCTGGCAGGTGCTTCCGAAGAATTAACCGCTACCAGCCAGCAGATGGCAGGCAACGCTGAAGAGACTTCCGCTCAGGCCAATGTCGTTTCTGCCGCTTCTGAAGAAGTGAGTAAAAACGTACAAACGGTTGCCACAGGAACCGAAGAGTTGAACGCCAGCATCCGTGAGATCGCGCAAAATGCCAACGAGGCCGCCCGCGTTACTACTGAAGCGGTTACTATGGCTGATTCGACCAACAAAACCATTTCCCAGTTGGGAGAGAGCTCTCAGGAAATCGGCAACGTTGTCAAAGTCATCACCTCGATTGCGGAACAAACCAACTTACTGGCATTGAACGCTACGATTGAAGCGGCGCGTGCCGGAGAAGCAGGTAAAGGTTTTGCCGTAGTCGCCAACGAAGTTAAAGAACTGGCGAACCAGACTGGAAAAGCCACCGAGGATATCAGCCAGCGTATCCAGGCTATTCAAGGTGACACCTCAAGCGCTATTTCAGCAATCGGTGAAATAAGTAGTGTCATCAACCAGATCAACGACATATCGAACACCATTGCCAGCGCGGTAGAAGAACAAACCGCCACCGCCAATGAGATGAGCCGCAATGTCGAAGATGCCAGCCGCGGAACTTCAGAAATTGCCAACAATATCGCAGGTGTGGCTCAGGCAGCCGAAAGCACCACCCAGGGAGCCAGTGACAGTCAAAGTGCCGCTGCTGAACTGGCTCGTATGGCTGCCGAATTGCAACAAGTTGTCAATCAAAGCAACGGATAATTAAATCGGAATCCACCCTGATTTTTTATTACACCCGTTTCTCCTCCTAGAGAAACGGGTGTAATGCTTCTAAACCCCACGAAAGTGCCTATTTTCTCTATGCCTGCCCTATTAGGCTGGGTAGCCTCCCATTCAGGGGATAATTTGACGAATTACTCCAATTTTAAGTATAATTAAAGAATCGTTAAGCCTACTTACGCTATCTAATAGAAGATTAAAGAGTTAAACAGGGAGATTTTCATGACGGTAACTACAGAGTTTGTAAAAATAACGCCTAAAGCCAGTGAAGAAGTCACCAAATTGGTGAAAGCAGAAAATAACCCTGAGATTGGGTTGCGACTTGCGGTAAAAGGCGGCGGTTGCTCGGGTCTGTCTTACGACTTGGCATTCACTCCTAAAGAAGAGGGCGACACGATCATTCAACATGAAACCTTCAATGTTTACATGGATGCCAAAAGCATGATCTACCTCAAGGGAATGCAACTGGATTTTCAAGATGGACTGCAAGGAAAAGGATTTGTTTTCGTCAACCCAAACGCAACATCGACTTGCGGTTGCGGCGAATCTTTTTCCATTACTTAATAGCACCTGCACTTCAGCCAACACAGGCCCCGGCCTTCACCGAATAGGTAAATGCACGCATCCCTTGTGGATGCGTTTTTTTTTGAATTATGCAAATAACCACTGAAACCCAGGAAGAAATAAACCAGATCAGGCAGAACTGCGGTTACTTCTTTATGGATGGATGGAGCATCCTCACCGCTATTGGCAAAGAAACATTCTCTTTTCTACAAACCCAAACCACCAATGACACCCTACAACTAGAAGTCGGACAAGGCCAAGCCAGTGCCGTAACCGATCGGCAAGCACGCCTGATAGCGAATTTCTCTGTCCACCGAATTGCTGAAAATGAAGCATGGCTTCTATCCGAAGACTCAAAAACCCTTTACGACCATCTCGAATCCTATCATTTTCGTGAGGACGTTACTTTCGAGAAATTTGACCAAAGCATATTAGCGCTACAAGGCCCCAAAAGCCTTCTGGTACTTGAAAAGATATTCACCCCTCTTCCAGAAAAACCCAACGATATAGTACGACAAGATGTAGAAGGTCAATCTGTTACGCTTATAAAGAAAACCCTGACGGGTGACGAAGGTTACCTGCTCTGCTTTCCCCCGGAAGTAAAAGAAGAATTCCTGCAAAAACTGCTACAAGCAAATACCGAAATTCAGCCCACTAAAATTGGAGAACAGGCGCGGGAAATCCTTAGAATTGAAGCAGGCATTCCTATTTTCGGAATAGATATGGATGGCAAAAATATCCTGCCCGAGACCGGCTTGGAGCACAGCTCCGTGAGCTATAACAAGGGTTGCTATATCGGACAGGAAGTCATCGCACGGATAAAAACTTACGGCGCTCCCAATTTTGCCCTAATGGGAATAACGATCGAAGGCCCGGTCTCGCCCCCTATGAACGGATCAATTCTCCTCGGAGATAAAAAAATAGGTGTCGTAAAAAGTTCAGTGCGCTCTGCAACGTTCGAAAAATTTATTGCCTTTGCCTATCTGCAAAAAGACCATCGTAGTCCAGATGTAGAAATGGATGTCGCAATCGATCAACGTCCCTTTAAAATTAAAACTTGTCTACTGCCTTTTTATCAAGCCGCAACAAGAAAAGAATATTCAAAAAAGCTATTGAATGACGCTTTGCAAATCTACAAAGAACAAGAAAATCTGGATAAACCTATTGCCATTTTAAGAGAAGCCATAGAAATCTATCCAAAACATGCGGAAGCTTATGAAGCGTTGGGGGTTTTTCTTGCAAAACAGGACAAGCTGGATGAGGCGATTGCCCTTATGAAACGCCTGACTGAGATCAATCCGCAGGAAATAATGGCACACACCAACTTATCTGTTTATTACATGAAACAGGGGCGGATTGAAGATGCAGAAAACGAAAAAGCGGAAGCCACAGCTTTGCAATTCGAGCAAGCAGTAGAAAAAAGTATGGCAAAGAAACTGAAGAAAAAACAGCAAGAACAGAAAATAAAGGAAATGGAAGAAAAAATAGTAATGTTCAAAAAAGTTCTGGAGATCGACCCAGTAGATCAAGTGGCAAACTTTGGCCTAGGGTCCATCTACCTTGAAACAGGTCGCTATGAAGAGGGCCTTGGACCTCTCAACACCGTTGTAGAAAAATTCAAGGACTATTCGGCAGCCTATCTGTTATTAGGAAAAACCCTGGAAAAACTATCGGAAAATGAAAAAGCTATTGATGTCTACAAGAAAGGAATTGCAGCCGCTTCCAAAAAGGGCGACCTAATGCCACTTAAGGACATGCAAAATAGAATGAATCAGCTATTACACTCTTCCCCCTGACCCTTTACAAAATTCCAAATATCTGCTCCCGGTTTTAACACACCTGAATCAACAACCTTCTGATTCACAGTAACTCCGTGATCCATTAAAAACCAGAATCGCAAAAGTAATTTTTCTTCAGGTGTTGTATAGGTATCTTCCCATTCCGTCGTAGATTTATGCTCGGAAACCGCTTTGTATAGCGAAGAAGGAATATCCAACCGTTTTTTTTGCAAAAAAGTTTTATAGCCTTGTAACAAGGTTGACTGGAACTGCTTGCGACTGACTTTGATTAATTCAGAAACACTGGGTATCTGACCATCATGATATTCAAAAAACTTTAGCTTGTAATATTGATGGATGGTTTCTAATCTAAAATAACAATGCAACTCTGAAACCTTATCGCCATAAACCTTCTCAAGATATTTTCGTATCAAAGGCTTTCCCGCTTGGAGCAAAAGTTTATTAAGCCGCCCTCGTTCAAACAAATGGATTCGAACCGTACTCAAGTGTTTGGTACATTGCGCCTCTACATCGGCCTTTATTCTTTGGCATTTTGGAGGAATGCGATACCAGGCGATCTCGTCACTGGCGACCTTAAGGGAGTTTTCAAAGGCCTCACTGATTTGATGGTTGTTTGACCGCTTCGCCTGTTTGGCAATGATGTAAGCATTGTCCTTTGAAAATCCAAGATCCAATAACTGACTTTGAAAAACCTTTCGGTTTCCCATTAAAAAGCCACCTCGCTCTTTAATATGGTCTTTAGCCTTATCCACTCCTCTCAAAGCCAGACTTACATCTCTAGGCATTAAATCCAATCCTAACTCTTGAGAAAACTCATAGATCTCTTCAAGCGTTTTATAATTCAACTTATCAATAAAAAGAAATTTTTGAATATTAGATTCGCTGAATTTACAGGCTTCGAAAATCTTTATTTTTTTATACTTAATTTCTTCCCAGTATTTTCTAGTGCCCTCTTTTTTCTTAAACTGCGATTGAATTTCAGACCGGGCTTTAAAAAAATAACTCCGCAGCAAGTACCATTCACTTTCAAGAGTGGATTCAATAATCCAAATATATTTTGGAGTCAATACAGGAAGTTTTGGATCGTCTAAAAGATTAATTTCACCGGTAGCGAGAATATAATCGAGTAACTCTAAATGCCGCTCAAGCAGGATAGGATTGATCTGCTCTATGAATTTTCTAAAAATCGTTTTCCAACGGAAAGAATCAAAATCATGACCACTGCCATTGAGCTTCTTCATTTCTCGAAGCCTTTTCTTAACCCGTTGCAAGCCACCCTTTTCCATCTTTTGGAATAGCTTGTCGCGGCCAGAAATATCGCCGATTTTAATTTGCTTCAATCGAGTGATTAGAGAAGGGACTCTTGAAGAGAATTGCAGATCAATTTCTTCATAGGAACTCGCATCGGAAAAATAAACTTCAGAGAGCAGGTCATCCACATAATCTAAAGAAACAACTACTTTTTTGACAAGCTTCTTGTATACATCGAAATCGAGACTCTTGTCACCGGTCTGACATGCTCGTATATCGTTTAAAAATGTCCTGGCTCTTTTGGTTTCTTCAGGCTGCGAATGCGGGTCATTGATTACATTCAAAAATAAACTTTCTGCACCCTGCAATTCGCGCTTGGCAAGAAGCGCCAGTCCTTGTGTCATTGAATCAAAAATAAACATAAAAAACCTAGCTCCCAGTTTGGGAGAACTGTTTATATTCTTTGCCCTCGATACTCTTTTTCAGCTTTCGTGCCATCAAGGAATATAATTGAACTCAAGCCCTGCTCTATAAGAGATTGAGGGATGAAGGAGTTTTTTTGCACCGTCCACCCATATCCTGATATCTTTTTCAAAATTCGGGTTTCCTAAAACCAGTACTCTGGAATATTTTCCAGACCTCGCTATTTAGATGCTAGGGGAAAGGCGTAGGATTTTAAAATTACTTTAAAATTTTGGACTTTGACTGAGGAAAAATCTGTTTTTTCACAAAAAAAAGCCCAGACAGGGAGTCGGTGAAAACTCACTTCTGGGCTATAGGTGCTTGTGCACCTGAAATCGGATAATTTATTTACCAGTCAATCTGTGGCCTTAATTATTTAGGTTCACACTCTGATGGCGCATTGGCAATCAGGTCGTTTTCCATACTGTAGGACAACGAGCGATACTCTGGCTCTTCCACTTTTACGGGTTTAATATCCAGTAACAGGTTTTCATTTCTGAGAAAAATTGCCAGGATATCAACAATATCTTTATAGAGTCCCCGCTCCGCTTTTCTCGAAGTAAAAATACAAAACAAGGGGCCCCAACGGCCAATGTGATTACGCATGAATTTTTTCATGCTACTGGTCAAAACATTTATGTTCCGTTCTTCATGTCCATTCTGCACGCCAAAAGCTGTTCTAAAACACATGAAAAACATAAATGCTAATTCGATTGAAAGATGATCGACTCGTTCTTTGGTCCGGTTACGAGGCTGCTCAAATCCAAAGGTTTCATAGAAACCTCCTAATTGGATCAATACATCCGTTTGCGACTGAATACCGCCTTCGGTACCGTATTGCATTTCATATGGAGGGCACTCCATTGAAACAGCATGCCCAAATACCCGGACATACTCCTGCTGCACCTGCTTGATCGTCATTTTAGGCAGATATCTATCGAAGCCTTCGATGATGGATTTGACATGGTTCCAATCTTCTTCGTCAACCAGTGCAATATCCATAGGTTCAAGTAATGACTTGGGCCTAAAGAATTTTCGGTTCCAGGGATAACTGAAGGCACTGGAAAGGATATCGTAACAACGACCTCTTGCCAGTTGCAAAGATATGCGTTCTTCTTTCAACTCTTCCAGAGAACCGGTCTGACCAAGAACCGCGAGCATTGGGTCGCTTGCTTTAGCTTGAGTAACATCTCCCATATTTCTTAATCTCCATATTTTTTCAGAAATCTATTGTTCAAGACGCCAGACATCTGAATTGATTTACGCCGCACAGGCTAACCCACACCGGCGCGCAATTCGTAAACTTCAATACATCGATCGCAGCCGCCATCTTTACTTTCCCAATCCGGGAAATCAATCTGGATAGCTTCGATAACCATTTCATCACAAATACTTTCAGGATCATCCACCCAGTTATAAGTCGGAAACTTGCATAACGGACAAGGCGAACCTTGTAGATGAATGAAGTCTCGTTCTTCTTCCGAAATTTCCCCAGGGTCTACATATTTACTCATCAGGGTGTCGAGATCGGTAGCCATGGAGAGAAGCTCTTCGTGAGTGAACTTATCTGTCATCCAAATCCCTTCAAATATCCCCTTTCGCTGCTTATCTGGAATTTTCCGGTAAAAGTTATCAAACTCTCGAAAGCGGGCTTCTTTAGGTAAAACAGAAACAACACCGATACGAGCCAACCGGGCATCAACATACATATTCCAAAGAAGGCGAAAACGCGATGTAATAAGATTTTTCACCGAAGGGTTACCCGGAATAAATGCATCTTCATAGTCAAACTCGGGGTCAACCATATCCTTGGCATGCATTAATTCCTGAATCAGGAAAGCATCCAGATCCAGAGCTTCTTCAGGGTTGCTGAACCGACTGGCGAGAACCCTCATCTCAATGATGGGGTTACCAGAAACTCGGTTGAGAACATTAGAACCCTCATCCACTTTATTGATCGCTCTTTTTACAACAACTTCTTTGATACGCTCTTCGAACTCGCGCGCCAAATCGTAGGATACTTCATCGTTTTCTTCCACCGGCTCCAAAGCCTCTTCCTCTTCCGCAACGGCTACCGCGTCTTCCACCTGTTCTTCTTCTTCAGAAGATCCAGTTTCGTCCTTCGCCTCTTCCGATTCTTCAATCTCTTCTGCCAACTCAGCAACCGCATTTTTCTGCAGCAAGGCAGATTTTTTGGTTGTTCGTTTTCTTTTGGGAATCAGGCCGACCGCTTCCAGAGCTCGCAACACATGGTCACCCAGCTTCAATTTTTCAAGGAAAAACAGGCGGTTTACTTTTTCAAAGGCGATCTCTCGATCATCTTCAGGAAGCTCGTATATAGGATCTGCCAGAGAATGGAATTCGTCATAATCAGAACGATAACCCGACCGCTCCAAATGATTGAGATGTCGGAAAACTGACTCTTCCATTAGCTGTGGACTGTAACTAACTTTCATAAAATTAATTCAAATTAGGTGTTAAAAATCTAAGCGTTTGCATCCTAATCAAGGCGCAAATCGCCCTTCTACTAATCTTTGATTAAGGTAACTTAGCCCCTTTTAAAGGCCCATGTCAAGACAAAAGGCCTTTATTTTTTAGGAGTTACGCTAATAAAACTCTCCCAACGTATAATCGCATCTCATTCCAAAAAACCACTTTTACTGACCTTCAAAAATCCATTAACCCTTTTAAAATAGGAACTCTGGACGTGAAAACGGGTTTAGAACTTCCGCAGCATGGATGCAATAAATATATTAAATTTTTGACCGTACAACTTCTATTTTATACTTTTTACCTTCGAAGCACCAGATTATTTCCTAAGACCTCGGGAAAAATAATTTACGGAATTTCAATGGTTTGGTTATTTGATTTGACTATTTTTTATCGATCTCATCCTTCATTTTTTCCATGGCTTTAATGGCTTCCATGATAGGTTCTGGATCGCCCAGATCACGGGCAATTTCTCTGGCATCTTTCAAATATTTATCAAATTGATCAAATCGGCCCACAAGTATCTGCATTCGTGCCACAGTCATGTTGAACTGGATTAAATTTGACCAACTTTGTATTTCTCTAAAACAATCAGCCGCTTTGCCAAAGTAATTTTCTGCGTCATCGTATTTCATATCTTTAAACTTCAGGTTACCTAAATACGTTAAATCCTGACCGGCACCCCGCAGATCACCCACCTCTTGGGTGATTTTCAATGCTTTCAAATATAGATCTTCTGCTTCTTCTCTTTTTCCATTGCTGAATGCAAGATTGCCCAGGTTACGATAATCTTCTGCCACTTCAGCTTTATCGTTTGATTTGCTGGCAATTTCAAATGACCTCTGGAAACCCTCGCTAGCTTTTTCGCGATACCCTCTCTCCATATTAAATTTTCCAAGATTCCTAAGGTCTATGCAAACTTCCTTTGGATCGTCGATTTTTTCAGATGTCTCAAGGGCTTTGACATAAAATTTTTCCTGATTGGCTCGTTCTTTCTTCTCAACATAAATTTTTGCCAGCACCCGACTGTCTGCTAAAACATTACGGACATCATTAATTTGCTCGGCAATTTCAAAAGATTTCAAGGCATATTTCTCTGCGTGGGCCCAGTCTTCCTTTTGCAAATAGAGGTTGTACTGGTTGCGATTATCTTCGGCCATCTCTGGCTTATTGTCTGCGGCGGTATTTAATGTCAGCGCTTCCAGATAGTTTTTCTCAGCACCCGACCATTCCTTTTTCTGCAAACAAATATTGCCGAGGTTTCGGTAATCCGCAATAAGGCCTTTGGAATTGTTTGCAGCCTTGTTAAGACTTAAAGATTTTTTCACCAGCTTTTCAGCCTTCTCCATCTTACCTGCGAGAATCAAAATGTTCAGATACCCTGCATACAAATCTTTTAGGCCACTCTGGTCCTTGGACTCTTCTTTAATTTTAATAGCGTTGCTATAGCTCTCTTCAGCGCCTTTAAAATCTTCCTTCTGCATTTGAATGCTTCCCAGATTACCGTAAGCACCTCCAAGGGACAGTTTATCCCCTGATTTTTCATGCAAGGCGATCGTCTCTTTGGCCACTTCGGCCGCTTCGTCCCAGTCGTTTGACATGAACAAAACATTTCCCAGGTCATTTAAAAGCATCAATTTTAGCTTGGGATCTTTTTCTGCCTCTGGTTTTTTCAGCCCTTCTCGAAGGTCATTTTTGCGACGCTCAAGGTATTTTGGCTGCGAGAAAATGAACATCAATTTGTCCTGCACTTCCTGGACACTATTTTGTTCTTTCATCTCTTCATAAAGGTCACTGGCTCGCATGAAATTATCTTCAGCCTTGTCGAATTCATCTTTCTTAAGATAAATGTCACCTAGTGACTCACACTGCTGCGCTATACCAGGGCGATTTTCATTTTTCTCCATCAACTCCAAAGACCGCAAATACTGCTCTTCAGCAGCATCCCAGTTTTTTTGAAGCCCGCGAACGGTCCCCAGATTGGCATAACCACGCGCCTCACCGAGTCCATCGCCCAGTTCCTGCATGGTTTTAAGAGATTTCTCAAAATTTTCCCATGCCAGTTCGAGTTTATTTTGATTGAGATAAATGTTTCCCAGACTGCCTAGAAGATAAGAGTTTCTGCGTTTGTCAGAATCACCAATGACTTCCAGAGCTTTTTTGAAATAGGTTTCCGCCTCATCTACTTTTTCCGGTTGCCCTTCCGAGGCCATCTGTAGATAGATGCCTGCTAAATTGGCATAACAAACACCGGCAGAGGTTTTATCATCCATCTCCTCCAATAGAGTTGTGGTTTTCTGGATGGTTTCAACGACCTTGTCCATGCGTTTCCACTGGAAATAAATTTCTTCCAACTCCTGAAGTTTGGCAACGGCCTTGGTTTTTTGTCCGGTGGAGATAAGAGACTCCACGTTGGCAACAAGTGTCTCTTCGTTTTTCTTTAAATAGAGAGGAGATTTTGTGATCGACTCAATGCGTTCATCGAGTTGTTTGATTTTTCTTTCATCCTGCTTGGCGGCAGACATAAACTCTTTGGCTTTTTCGTAATACTCAATCGCCTTTTCCGCTTCTTCCTTTTTCAGATAAATGTTCCCAAGGTACTCACTGTAGATGCCCTGCCCCAGAGGGTCATTGGCCTCTATCATAATATTCATGGCTTTCTGGTAGTTTTCTTCTGCCTTGTCAAAACTGCCCTGATAAAAATAAACGTTTCCCAGATTGCCCAACGAACTTTCGATACCTTTAGGGTCTTTCAGTTTTTCCATAAAAGAGAGGGAACGCGAATAATACTCTTCGGCCTTGTCAAATTGCTTGCCCTGAAAACTAATATTGCCCAGGTTACCCAACACATAGGCCTGCCCCGCATCATCGCCCTCTTTTTCCATTTCCTTTAAAGCAGCCAGAAAATTGGACTCTGCTTCCTGAATATTGTTCTTTTGCAAATTCTCGTAACCGAGATTCTCAAGCTTTCTTCCTTCGCTCACTTCACTCATAACCGGGCACCACCTTTTAAATTTTTAACGAACCGTATTTATCTTTTGCCTAGAAATAAAAGAGCGGCCTAAGGCTATAAAATAGCCCTGCCATCAACTTAAGTATTTCTAGCTAAATGAGTTATTTTGATAATATATGCGTGCTCCAAATTATAGAGTTCTCAGGGGCCTCTGTCAATCATTCCACCTATTTGCAAAAAGGCCTGTTTTCTGCCTAAATTTCAAAGAAAAAGCACATTGGTTGACAGATTGGAAGGAGGCTCACTATAATCACCTCTTCATTCTTTCGAGCCAGACACTAACACTAAGAGGTAAATAGTGACAAAAGTTGAAAAAACAATAGAAGCCTTGACCCGAGAAGGATCTCTCATATTCGCCAACAACCTGTCTTACGCCGCCGAATTAGAAAAGATTCTTCCCACCCTGAAAACGGAAACAAAAGACGATTGCGAATACTGGTTTGAAAACGATTCACCCACAGTCGCAAATACGCGCGTTAAAATATTCCCAACCCGGCACATCGTCTTTTACAACAAAGAAGGACGACGCATTCTATGCACCGATCCCGAAGGCACTCCGCTACACGAAGCGTTGTGGACTCAAGACGACAAAACAGGTGAAACGCAAATGGCCCTCGCACGTATGCAGTTGGACTGCAAACAATGGGTGGGCATCAAACCGCGTGCAAAAACTTTCTCAACCCAGATAGACATCAGCACTCATGAAGGCTGGGAAAATATGACCCTGGACAACCTGCGCGAAAAAGCCGCAGAGGCCTGGCGCGTTCCATTCTCTGAAATAAAATATTTTTATAACGATGAACATATGGTGCATCAAGGGGATGGTAAATACGATATCCGACTCACAAAAGATGCGTTATACGCTCTTTCAGAAGGCACATTCGATAAATCCATCTTCATTAGCTTTATGTTTCAGGTCAACTGGGCCAAACTCGACCTGATTCCTGTGGTCGAGCTTTTCCAGTCCACCTTGCCGGGAACCGGCGGCGCGGTCTTCGAATTCATCTGGGGAATTTTCAACGACCAGTCACGAGAAGAAGAACTGCCACCTTTAAGATACCGTGGTCTTCCAACCTATCCTTCCAAAGAAGCGTTTAATATTTTCTCGGCTTTCTTTGAACCGAAAGGACCCGAAGGGAAAAACATCAAAACCGTTTTTACAGACCCGCAAACTTCGCACGAAATCACATGGACCCCACAAAAGCATCCACCGGTGCGCTATTTCAGTGACCAACAAAAAGTCGCGGTCACGGCACAAGATGGATACCTCTATAAAGTAACCGTGTTTGATGACCCGATCACATTTCCATTTACCAATTGTGTGGGCATAAGAAAACCTCCCATCGAACGAGAAGTGCGGGTAGGGAATCAAAGTTTCAACCTTCTCGAAGGAGCGCTCGGAAGGGAAGTTTTTTTCGAACCCAGCTGGGGACTTCGACCGCAAACCTATCCTACAAAATTAGCGGATAAATATCCGTTCACATGGAAATGGTTTTTTAACGGCGAGCCGCCAAGAGTTGATCCGGTAAAATCTCTATACACCGTTCCCTTCTACCCGGAAGGGCAAGCAGATATTGAAGAGTCTTCCATGCAACCGATGGTGTTGGACCAGATTTTTCACTATATGGAAATGGCACCCGCGATGTCATCGAAACTGGAAAAAATTGAAACCGTACTCATACATACCTTCGACACCGTTCTCGCTGGCTGCATCGACAGTTCAAAAGATCGGCAATACACGGTCCTTTATAGCGATCCCGAATTCGCACAGAAAAACGCACAACTGTTATGGAACTTCGCCGCCTCGAAAGATCAATTGAGCAATCTGGAAAGAGTTTCGTTCCTTCCAGAGGCAGAACATATTCGTGACGCGTATAGCCAAAAATATGGACTGATCTTTAAATGGATTCCGTTCATGTACCATCAAGATCGCGAAGCCTGCGAAAGCATGTTGACTTCACTGTCTGAAGGTTTGGAACCGGGTGGATTTCTGTTTCTGGTGGGACCGCGTCAGTTGCAAGGGTTGTTCGATCATTACAAACTCGATGCGTTATACAACGATCCTGTTTACAATATGCCATTCTTCCGTCAACACCTAAAGATGTGCCCGGAGAATCAGGTCAATCCCGATCTATGTGTGTTTCTCGCCCAGAAAAAAGGCGAAGAAGAAAAGAAGCCCACTAGCGTGGAAGGCAAAACTACCGAAGACACTTTTGATGGCACTATTCCACAAATGCGTGGCTTCAAACGCCCCAACTAACCACTAGGCGTGGGGCCAGCGGTGAAGCCACCGCGGCCTATGAAAGTGCACGTTATATTCATCCTAAAAATTTGTGCCCCGAAGGGGTATTAAAAGCTTGAGGGTATTGTTTCGCTTTAAAAGGCCTGACCTATCCGCTGTCGGGCGTGCCCGACTACAGCATTACTTCTGGGGAGAGGTGGTGGTCGTGGGCTTCGGGATTGTTTTTGACGTAGAGTTGCGGCAAGTCGCTGGTGCCGAACTTGGTGATATAGAGGAACACGTGTTCGCGCGCGTTGATGCGTAACGCCCAGGGATTAAAATCATCCTGATAAAATTTTTCGTAACGCTGCATGGCTTCTTCTGTTGTCTGACCGGATTCGGGCGTGTAGTAATAATCGAGAGCTAAATCGTGCTCGGGATTGACCTGCACATCTATTTTATATTCATCGGCCGCAAACATCACTGGCGCGTTTTTATAAAGAACGAAGAAATACATTTCCACCGACGGTATCTGGTGCTGGTTATCGATCAGAAACTGCCGTGTGTCTTCGGCTTCGGCTTCGGTTTCTGAAGGGAATCCGTAAAAACACATGACGTGGCTCCAAATTCCTACCCGCTTGGCCTGCTCCAGATTGATCTTCGCAGCATTGATATCGGTATCCTTTTTAACCAGTTTGATGATGCGTTCGTTCGCCGATTCCAATCCGTAATAAAGCGAACGACAACCCGCTTTATGTGCCATATCCCATGTCTCCGGCTCGAGCAATTGCGACTCAAACCGAATGAGTGTGGTCCAATAAATATCTAGTTCGCGTTCGACCATCATCGGCGGCAACTTTAGGAAAAGTGCTGGCGGGAACGACTCATCGGTGAACATGAAATGTTTGGCGTTGAGTTTGTTTTTCAGATATTCCAACTCGTCAACGATCTGGTCTGCGTGCTTGGCGCGGAACTGATCGATATAACCGGCACCGTGATCGCAGAACGTGCACTTGCCCCAATAACATCCTCTCGTACCGAGGTAAGGAACCAGTTTTTCCGGTGAGAAATATTTTTCCCACGGCATGCCATCGAAATCGGGTGCCGGCAGTTGATCGACGCGCTCCTGATAAGTCTCGTTGACATGCATCTCGCCTTCTTCATCTTTATAGATGAGATTAGAGACTTCATTCATTTTACGTTTGCCCGCCAATGCTTCCACCAGCCATACGAGTGCGTGTTCGCCTTCGTAGGTGATCATCGAGTCAAATGCCTTGCCGAAAAAATGCGGCTTCTTGGCGAACTCGTCTTTCAATCGGGTGATAATATTGCCACCGACGGTCACATGAATATCGGGAAAGGCTTCTTTTATCAATGTGGCAAATGTGATGCCTGACATCAGTTGCACGGGAGTCCCTATGGAGATGCCCACCACGTCCGGTTTTTCTTTTTTAATGGATCTTAAAACCAGTTGCCGACAGATATCGGCATAAACATTGACTTTATTATCGAAGGGTACTTTTAATAAATCATCGGAGACCCAGGGACGGTAAATGTTGAGATTGCTCTCGATCGGATAAAACTGAATGCTTGCCGGATAATAAGCCACGGAAACATATTCCATAACTTCGCGAAAAGCGTTGAGCGCCCATTCCGATTTTTCTACTTCATAAAATTCCTCGCTACGCATGATGGACTTGGCGCGCGTCACTTTTTGGATATGGTAGTCGAGATCGATATGTTGATAGTCGCTGAGCATTTGCTTTAGCTCGGCGTCTTCTGCGCTTAAATTGGCTTCATTTCTCTTGAGTTCTTTGAGGCGGTCCTGAATCTTGCCTTTGATAAAGAGCAGAAATCCTGGCGTAAAGATATGGTCGTACATTTCCACGTTGATGTCTTTTAGCACGGTCTCGATGTTATTTTGGCGTAGCACCGCCGCAAGACTCGGTAAGGCCAGATAAGGAGCCGTGGGCACCCACTCTGGTGGAAATATCAACATGACCTTCTTCATATATATCCCTTTAAACGCCGTTCAATAAATAGGCGCTATGTTATCATAAAATGATTCCAGACTTCATATGACTGACAAAACTTCCGAAAATTCGGGATTTTTACAGACCTTTTATTAAGCTTTTGGAATCTAATAGGTTAATGCTAACATACTGGCATCTTATAAATATAATATAACGGGAAGCCGGGGTTACCCCATGGCTCAACGATATAACGACACCTTTAAGTAAATGGAGCAAGAAACCAGTCATGTCTGAAACTGAAACTAGCGCAGAAGTAAAAGTAAAGATAATGTTGGATGAAGCAAACCTGGCATTCTCGGAAGCGTCCGAACGTGAGGACACTGCCGGTGACCGTAAGCCTGAGGGATCGGCCTGGGAAGAAGGTCGTATGGAAGGCGAATATGATGAAGCGGACTATCAAAAGATTCTCGATTTACAAATGAAAGCCGCCATCGTCTGTGACGAGCACCCGGAACTGGAAGACAAAACGGCAAAGCTATTTGAATCGATTAATGAAACCAATGGCGAGGAAGTTCTCAAGACCGTTCTCGCGGATGAAAATATTATGATATTGAGCAAAGCCGCTGTCACAACGTTCATCCTAAGATTCCCGACCGTGGCGTCTTTCGTGAACAAAGGCCACCCACTTGTTCTGGCTATGGATGAATACATGCTGGAAAACGCCGACGCTCAAAACTGGCACGACTATAACAACATCGCGCAGGAGCGAGGTTGGCTTTCTGAATAATGGGATTCTGATTTGTCCTGCATTTAATAGCAGTGAGTAATTTACTAAATACTCCTACTGAATCACCCTCACCCCAACCCTCTCCCCTCAAGGGAGAGGGAGCAAAAATCCCCTTCTCCCCTGGAGGGAGAAGGATAGGATGAGGGGGATGAATAAAGATTAAAAAAGCTACCAACAAACCATGAAGTTTCGATACAACCTTGCAAAAAAAACCTTTAAGGGTAAAAAAATCGTCGAGCGTGGGGTCGAAGACCTTATTGATGAAGATCAGCGCGGCAACCATTCCAGCGTTGATGCTCCCAATCCGCTGAGCCTCGACAAGGAAACCATCACCCCTGTTGAACCCGAAGAGCCGAAAGAGGTTTCCAGACGCGACTTGTTTTCGTTCGGAAGGCTGGGTGACTTTGCCGAAGCGGTCGAAGAGGACCACAAAAAACAACCGAAGAAAAGCCAAAAAGATAAAGAAGACGAAGAAGCCGAGGAACTGGAAACCGGTGACTTGGCAACCGATGAAGCACCCGAAGAAATAGCAGAAGAAGAAAATGCGGCGAAAGAGGAAGAACCAAAACAGGGTTTCTTCAAACGCCTGGTTTCTAAATTCAAGTCCGACCCTATACCTGAAGATGGATTAGAAATAGACAGCATCTCAGAGAAAAAAGAAGAGTCTTTCACTGAAGCTCTTGATACTGCTGAAAAGGAACTTCTGCCTGAGGCAGGCAATAATATATTCGCTTTGGAAGAAGGCGAAGAAGAAGAACCCGAGTACGACCGTAGAAATTTAATACGGCAAGGTTTCCATTTCTTTGCCAAGCCGGCTGTCGAAAATGTTCAGTCAAAAATTGATAACGTCAACAAGGCGGTTGATAAAATCACCAAACGTGTTCCGGTGCTGAGACCCCCCGGGGCAATTTCTGAAAAGGCATTTCTTCAAGCCTGCTCGCGCTGTGATGAATGCATTCACGCCTGCCCTAAAGATGCTATTCAAAGGGCTCCTAAGAAAATGGGATTCCTCATCCACAATACTCCTTATATTGACCCGATGCGCAATCCTTGTGTCATGTGCACGGATTTGCCATGCATCCCCGCTTGCCCGGACGGCGCATTATTGCCGGTTCAGGAGTTGAGTGATGTGAGTATGGGCTACGCAGTCCTCGACAAGAAGAAATGCCAGGCCTACGGGGATACTTTTTGCCAACAATGTGTGATCGACTGCCCGGTTCCGGGAGCCATTCATCAGGTGAACGACCAACCCATCATCGACAAGAATATTTGTACGGGTTGTGGTGTCTGTATGCGGTCTTGCAGCACCGTCAATATTCCTTTGGCCATCAAGATCAAACCGCAAATGGTCATCGACTATCAATTGCATAAAAAACAATTGGAAAAGGAAAAAGCTCGCATAGAAGCTGAAAGGCTGGAAGCCAAGCGCCTGGAGGCAGAGCAGCAGGCCGCAGAACAGGAAAATGAAGAAGTCGATGCCGAAGGGGAAACCCGCGGGATCGAGTCGTAATACTCACTCCTTAAGCAAAATTCATCGATTTATCCCTTGCAAGTCTCCTCTGTTTTCAGTAAGTTAGTCGTTTTGCCCCCTTTACGCTTCATAAAGCGGAATTACTGATTCAAATTTAAAGGTTATAAATGAGCAGCGAACTTCAAAGAACGCATCATTGCGGAGAGTTATCGGACAAAGATATTGATAAGCAGGTTACTCTTTGCGGATGGGTACACACCCGACGCGACCATGGTGGATTAATTTTTGTCGACCTTTGGGATAAATATGGTTTGACGCAGGTGGTACTGAATCCACAAATCGATCATCTTGCACATGAGCACGCACAATCTATTCGCGGCAATTTTGTGATCGGTGTTGTAGGAACTGTTCGTGCCAGACCGGATGACATGGTCAACCCAAAATTGCAGACCGGGAAAATTGAAGTCTATGTCGATGAATTGAGCATTTTGAATCGCTCTGAAACTCCACCGATTTCACCTTGGGAACCTCAGGACACCTCTGAAGCACTGCGTTTGAAATATCGTTTTCTGGATCTTCGCGGTCCGGAATTACAAAAAAATTTAAAGATACGCTACGACATTACACGTGTTGCCCGTAACGAACTCCACCGGCATGGCTACATGGAAGTGGAAACCCCAATGTTAACGAAGAGCACCCCAGAAGGGGCGCGGGACTACCTGGTTCCCAGCCGTTTGAATCCGCAAAAGTTTTATGCGCTGCCACAGTCGCCACAATTGTTCAAACAGATTCTCATGGTTTCGGGAATGGACAAATATTTTCAAATCGTCAAATGTTTCCGCGATGAAGATTTACGGCAGGACCGGCAACCGGAGTTCACTCAAATAGATGTAGAAATGTCTTTCGGCAATGAAAAAATACTTTTTCAAATGATCGAAGAGATGATGGCAGCAATTTATAAGGAAGTGCTGAACGAAGAAATTCCTATCCCTTTCCCTATCCTGAAATATCAGGATGCGATTGATCGATTTGGTACGGATAAGCCGGATATGAGAATCGATTTGGAAATCATTGACGTTGCTGAAATCGTCCGCGGAACTCAATTCAAAGTGTTCGCACAGGTCTTGGAATCTGGAGGACAGATCCGTGCCTTGAACATCAAAAACAGCGCTGACTCTTTATCCCGAAAGGCCTTGGACAATCTAACAGAAATTGCCAAAACATATGGCGCCAAGGGAATGGCCTGGATCAAGGTTCAAGAGAACGAATTGCAATCTCCCATCATCAAATTTTTTGAGCAGGAAATGTTAGACCGGATGCTGGAAAAGCTGGGCAGCAAACCCGGAGACACCGTGGTGTTCATCGCAGACAAACCTAAAATAGTTGCCGACGCTTTAGCGCATTTGCGTTTAGCCATTGCAAAACTGCTGAACCTCGTTGACGAATCCAAGAATGCCTTTATCTGGGTCACTGAGTTCCCGCTGGTGGAGTATGACGAAACGACAAAAAGACACAACGCCATGCATCATCCCTTCACGGCTCCACGCGAAGAAGATATGGATAAATTTGAATCTGATCCGACCGCCATTAAGGCCCGTGCTTACGATCTGGTATTAAACGGAAACGAAATTGGTGGAGGCAGTATCCGTATCCATCAAAAGGAAGTTCAGGAAAAAATGTTTAAGCTTCTCGGCATTGATAAAGAAGAAGCAGAAGCGAAGTTCGGGTTCCTGTTGGATGCACTTCAATATGGTGCTCCACCCCATTGCGGCATTGCCATGGGTCTCGATCGCATAGCCATGCTGCTTACCGGTGCTGATTCCATTCGTGATGTAATTGCATTTCCAAAAACACAAAAAGCGACTTGTTTGATGACCCAGGCTCCCTCAGAAGTCGACAAAAAGCAATTGAAAGAACTCAAACTTAAAGCCGATCTCAGCTGACATCCATCTCCAAGTGGGGCGAAAACTGTAAACTTTGCTCCACTGCTCCGGCGGACCCCTTATTTTTTGACCCACTCCCCTTATTAAACCGCCACTTTAAGGCCCAAGAACCAATTCCCTTCTTTTTTACGATGATGAGATTCCCTGACTTGGGAGTTTGACCCGAAAAATCACGACACTTTCACTGGCTTTCGATAAACTATTTTTAGTGAGGTGGTTTTTAACCTCTCTAAAATCATCTCCTCCTCGGATTCCGGGAACAGGGTGTTCCCCCTGTTCCCGGATTTTTTTTGCTCCCCCCTTTGTGATACTCTTAACCTCAACAAATTAATTCCTGGCTATTTATGTCCCTGAGCGAAAAAACTGAAAAACTAAAATCATTGATCCTGAAAATGGATCGTGTTCTCGTAGCTTTTTCCGGGGGAGTGGATAGCACTCTAGTCCTTGCCATTGCCCGTGAAGTATTGGGGGAAAACGTTCTCGCCGTCACAGCTCAATCTGAAAGCGTCCCCGATCGAGAAATGCAGGCATGCCGCGAGTTGTCTCAGGAAATTGGCGCAGAACACCTTTTTATTCGAACGAATGAAATGAGCAATCCGGATTACCAGGTAAACCCTGCGAACCGTTGTTACCACTGTAAAACCGAGCTGTATTCCTGCCTGAAAATGGTGGCCCTTGAAAAAGAGTTCCCCTACATCGTAAATGGGATCAATACAGACGATTTGGGGGACTATCGACCGGGAATTGATGCGGCACGTGAGAACGCGGTGAGAAGTCCATTAGTGGAAGCGGGATTCGACAAGCAAAACATCCGCGATCTCGCAAAGCAAATGGAACTATCGATATGGGACAAACCCGCAATGGCTTGCTTGTCGTCGCGCATCCCCTACGGTCAGTCGGTGACTCACGAAAAACTCAAGAGAATAGAAAAAGCCGAAGACTTTTTGTTATCAATGGGATTCAAACAAATTCGAGTTCGGCATCAAGGGGAAACCGCAAGTATAGAACTGGGGCAAAATGAAATGCCACAGTTCACCCCAAACATTGAAAATAGAGTGAAAGAAAAATTCAGGGCATTAGGATTCCAAACCACTCATCTCGACCCAAAGGGCTATCGAATGGGCAGCCTCAACGAAGCTCTTAAAGAAAAAAAGGATTATGAAAGCATCTAAAATTTCGCTATTTTCAATCCCGCTAGTTCGCGTATCCTTATTTCATAAGGACCACTCACGACCATAGATATTTTTTAAAGGTACCCTTAATGTTTAACGTACAATTACGACCGGAAGTTAGAAAACAACTGAAAGACCCTGATGGTTTTGCCAACGGATTGGGAATCGTTTACACAGGGCTCACCATCACCATGGCAGGTGTGGTGATGATGCTGATTCTTTACTTCAACAAACCTGAACATGTGCTTCATCCTACCTGGATATTGTTCATCGGCCTGGGCATCGTTATCTGGGGTGAAGTTAAAAAAGCCCGCTGTAAATAGCCACTAGGCGTGGGGCCAATGGGTCTATGCCCATAAAGCTAGCAACATCTTAGAGCCTTTTACGATAAGCACCCTACCCTGCACTCCCGCATGTCATCGCGAGCGACTAAAAGGAGCGCGGCGATCCAGTTTTTGATTTTCATTGGAAAACTCTGGATTGCTTCGTCGCTATTCGCTCCTCGCAATGACGGGCAAATATTCTAACAACATTACTCTGCAAGTTCTTTCGATCGGAGAGTGGCTTTTTCTACCGCGTTCATGAGGGTGGCGCGCAGGCTGCCTTTTTCGAGGGCGTGCAATCCGGCGATGGTGGTTCCTCCCGGTGAAGTCACACGGTTTTTCAAATCTCCTGGAGACGCTCCCGTTTCCCTTACCAGCAATGCAGACCCCAGAACCGTTTGCACGGTGAGTTCATTGGCAACATCCCTTGAAAGTCCCATTTTCACTCCTGCATCGGAAAGAGCTTCGATGATCATAAAAATATAAGCGGGACCGCTACCACTCAATCCGGTCACTGCATCGATCTGCTCTTCAGGCACTTCTACCGTCCGTCCTACGGCCTGAAAAATTTCATGCGAAATTTTCAGATCGGATTTACTCACGCCTTTACCAGGAGAAATAGCGGTGACTCCCTCTTGAACTACGGCTGGTGTGTTGGGCATGGTTCTAACAACACTGAGTTTTTTCTTTTTACCTGAACTTAAGGCTCCCTCTATCTTAGAAACGGGAACCCCGGCAGCAACGGATATCACCAGTTTCTTCGCATCCACCTGATCGGCAATACCATTCAAAACTTCGCTGATGATTTGCGGTTTGACTGCGACAATAAGGATATCCGCCTTTTTTACCAGATCAAGATTGTCTTTCACCATCTTGATTTTATATTCAGAAGTTAAAAAGGTTTGCCGACTCTTACTCGGCTCTGAAGCCAGGATATTGGATGCCTTGATCAATGAAGACGAAAGCATTCCTTTTATGATAGCCTCGGCCATATTGCCTCCGCCGATGAATCCAATTTTTTTATTTTTCAACACTAGATTATTCCTCCAGTAGATTTTAATTTCTGATTTTTCTTGGTTACGCTGGTCTTTTACCAAATATTGCGGTGCCAACACGAACCATTGTTGCGCCCTCTTCTATTGCCACTGTGTAGTCACTGGTCATACCCATTGACAGTTCATGGAGTTCCACTCCCTGAACATTTAAAAGCTGACAGACGTCCCGCAATTGTCGCAAATCTGAAAAATATTTGCGCGAGTTTTCCGGATTGGAATCTTGCGGCGGAATAGTCATTAATCCCTGTATCTTGATTCCTTGCAACTGTCCAAAAGCAGGAAGTTGCTCTTTCAATTCAGAAGACTCCATACCAAACTTGGCTTCTTCTCCTGAAATATTAACTTGTAATAAAACAGATTGGACTCGGCCCTGACTCACAGAATGTTCACTTATTTTTTTTGCAAGTGTCAGGCTATCCACAGAATGGATCAAGTTAAACCGGGAATCTAAATGCTTGATCTTGTTTTTTTGCAGGTGACCGATGAAATGCCAATCTGCGTCTTGCAGGTGGACTTCGTCAATTTTAGAAACGGCCTCTTGGATTTTATTTTCACCAAAGCATTTTGCTCCGGCTTGATAAGCTGCAATTATCTTTTCAGAGGAAACCTGTTTGGAAACAACAATGAGACGGATAGAGTTTGGATCTCTTCCTGCGTTTTTGGCCGCTTCGGCAATTTGGTTTTTTACCGATGCGAGGTTATCAGCTATCAATGGAATGGCCGATTCAATCAGTAAAGAGCCTGTGTTCCTCGCTCACCGGTTCTTACCCGAATCGCATCTTCTACCGGGAGCACGAAGATTTTCCCATCGCCCAAATTGCCAGTCTGCACGGTCTTGACCAGCATATCAACCACCTCTTCAACCCCTTCATTTTCAAGAACAATGGAGATTTCGACGGAAGGATGGAATTGAGGAACTTTGGAGTCGGCGTCTGATTTCATTTGCCCCATAGGCTTGCCAATGCCTTTGACATCGACTACAGACAGACCGGGCACCCCCAGTTCGAAAAGTTTCTCTCGAACGGCTTCCAACTTTTCATATTTTATAAAACACTTGATCATTTTCATGGCTTAGTACCAATTTAGACCTATTCACCCGCTTACGCAAGGTAGAACCAGCAGTTTTTTACAGTTCCGAACCTTCGTTTGCTGGCAACAATAATTTATGCCAGTTATTTTTTTCCCATTTGCGGGCTTCTTTAAAATTCTTATATTCTTTTTCTTTCTTTTTGAATTCAGAATGATGGCTTTGCCACGATCCGTTTTTCTTATAAGAAGGCGCGAACTGGTGACACATTTCATGATAAACCGTCAATTCCAGAACGTAGACGGGAACAAAGTCCTGCTTTAGTCTGGGATGGACCCTGATGAGCTTTTTGTTTTCATCGTAAGACCCGTAGCGAAATCCGCTCTTATTCTGGGTTTTTACATCGCGCCCCCATTTGACGGTGGCATTTATTTTGTCATTAAAATATTCTTGATTAAGCCTGTTAAACATAGCCTCAATATCTCTTATTTCTTCTGGGGAACTATGTTCTACAGCTTCTAATTCAAAATCATCTGACTCCTGGCCTTCTATAAAGTCTTTGATCGAGGCTTTAACTGAATCAGAAACATCATTTTCCTTTTTCACTTTGCTCAACACTTTTTGGGTGAGGTTTTCCAACACTGCCGATTCAGGCTGCTCGAATTCATCGAAAAAGTTTTCGTTGAATATCTCAACCTTAACTGTTGGAGCATCCGGGCTTATTCGCAACTGCCCCACATATTCCATACCATTTTTTTTCAGGGTAAACATTCGGGTCAACCCGGAAGACTCTTGCGTGTCATTGCGGTTTTTGCCTATAGACAAAGTCCCCAAACTAAAGGTTTTTAAAAGGTTTTGAACAGGTTTCCGTGTTTGATTCATCAGGGGGGCCGTAAGAAGAGTTAAGGAATTTCAAAACAGCTAAACTGCAACAAATAGTACATCAGGAGAGCAAAAAAATCCAATAAAATTAGTCGTTTAGGTAAGACCTAAAACCTTTACAATGTTTTTAATATTCGATACTGTGGTAACTATGAAACTATTAAATGTATTGCTTATTTTGTTGTTTTCGGCTTCTTGCTCGACCGGAATCGAGTCAAGCCGAACAATAGATACCTACGATCTCAAGGCAGATATTGATCTTTTCTTATCCACCAACGATTCGGATAAAGAAGCACAAATCCTAAATCGCTTGAAAGGAAAAAAAGTTTCTCACGAAACTGTAAAAACTCTTTTAAGGCAACAGGTAAAACCTTCGGCGGAAAAACGCGGCCTGCAAAATGGACTAAAATTTAAAAGTAATGGTAAGGAATACCCCTACGCTCTATACCATCCAAAAACTGTCGACACTCCGTTACCAATGGTTATTGTATTGCACGGTATGGGGGGAAGTGGCGATACCACTGTTTCCAAATGGGCGGAGAGGCTGAAAAATGAGTTCATTGTTGTTTGCCCATCCTATCCTATGGGAGCCTGGTGGTCGCGTCCGGCTGAAGACATGGTTTTGGCTTTAATGGATCATGTACGATCCATATACAACGTGGATGACAATCGAGTTTTTCTGGCAGGACTGTCCAACGGTGCCATTGGTGTTTACACTATTGGAATGTTTTATCCAGATCGGTTTGCCGGCCTCATACCCATAGCCGGAAGCATCACTCCGCGTTTCATGAACTTCCTTATCAATTTAAGAAATACTCCCATCTATATGATTCAGGGAGCGCATGACCCTATCTTTCCTATACAGTTGAGCCGTCGTGTGAACAAAATACTCTCTGATATGAGATACCCCGTGATTTATCGCGAGCATGCAGAAAAAGGAACGGCACATGGAGGACATTTCCTCCCTGAAAATGAAATCCCCGATTTGGTCGAATGGATTAAAAAACAAAAACGCAGTTTGAATCCAAATATAGTGAGGATGACGCGAGAAAATAACCACCTGGGAACGATCCACTGGGCCCGCCTGAACAAGGGGAAAAACCTCGCCTCACTCGAACTTCCAGGACCCGAAAGCCCGAAACCAAATAACCGAAATGGTAAAATTGGCACCTTGTTTGCTGAGAGAAAAGGCGAAAACCAATTTGAAGTAATGGGAGAAAACCTTGTTGAATACGATCTTTTTTTCAACACGGAAACGGTAGATTTCGAAAAAATAGTTACGATCACAACTCAGAAAATACAGAATCAAAATAATAAACTGGTGGCAGGTGAAAAAAAAATAAGCTACCAGAACAAAATAAAGAAAGACCTCGCAGTTTTGTTATACGGGTTTAAAAGGTTTCGCGACCCCCACCGGCTCTACGATGCGAAGGTCAACATCCTTTTAGAAACCACTCTGGTTCAATCCCTGCTATGAGCGAGGCTTCTTCCGCTGAAACCAATCCTTTATTAGTCAAGTCGATGAAGCTCCTGGGTTGGGAGCGGATCACCAAAGCCCTGGCAAATCACACCTGCTCGCCTTACACACATAATTTTTGTCTTCATTTAAAACCTGAAACGGATTTTGAAACTGCAGAAAAGCGATTGGAAGAAACGGCTGAGATGATGGCTTTGCTGGATTCTCTCGAATCGTTTTCCATGGACCGGTTTGAGGACATTCGCCCTATTTTTAAAGATGTCGATGAACAACACCAGATCGATACCAAGCAGTGCCTTGTCATTATGAAACTTTTACGGCTTTGCAGAAACCTTTGCAAAGATGTAGAGAAAAAAGACGCCTTTCCAAACATTCAAAACTGGCTGTTACAACTTGATCCGTTAAAAGATTTCCTAAATGATCTAATTCGATGCATCGATGACGAAGGCAATATAAAAGAGAATGCCACACCGGAATTAAAACAGGCTCTCCGCGAAGCAGAAATCGCTCGCAGCAAACTGGAAGAAAAAATCCGCAAGCTTTTTTCCAGCACTACAATTAAAGAAGCGTTGCAGGATTCTTACATCACCGAGCGACAGGAAAGAATGGTAATCCCCATTCGCGCTGAATATAAATCCAAGGTAGATGGTATTGTCCATGATATTTCAGGAACTGGTCAGACACTTTTCATCGAACCCGCATCGGTTGTTCCTCTCAATAACCAATTAAAAATCGCACGATTGAAAGTGGCGCAGGAAAAAGCCCGCGTTTTGCAGTCACTTGCAATGCAGACAAGTCAACACAGAGAACCTCTGGAAAAGAATATGGAAAGCCTGGCAATTCTCGATCTCATATATGCCAAGGCCCGCCTTGCTAAAACCATGAATGCCGTAAAATGCCCCATGAACCGGCAATCCAGAATGCAATTGAAGGAAGCACGGAATCCTGAATTAACGCTGGATGGTGAGACCGTAATTCCCAATACCATCGAATGGGAAGAGTCGACAAAAGTTGTCATTATTTCAGGCCCTAACACAGGGGGTAAAACGGTAACTTTGAAGACTCTCGGCCTGTTATCTTTAATGGCTCGATCTGGACTTTTTCTTCCTGTGAAGAAAAACTCACATATCCCTTTTTTTCCGGAAATATATTCAGACATAGGCGACGACCAGAATATTCAATTGAAGCTGTCCACCTTTTCCGGCCATATGGAAAAAATTATTCGCATTATTGATAATGCGACCTCAGGCTCCCTGGTACTTCTGGATGAGTTGGGTATAGCCACAGACCCCAATGAAGGAGCCGCTCTCGCTGAATCAATTCTTCTGGAGCTTAAAAGAAAGAATGTAATGACACTGGTCTCTACGCATTATTTTTCTTTAAAAATACTGGCTCAAACCCAGGAAGGTTTTTTAAATGCCTGCACTGAATTCGATCTTGATACGATCAGTCCAACTTATCGCCTGATTTTCGGGGCTCCCGGCCAAAGTGCCGCTCTCGACACCGCCGAGCGATTGGGATTGCAGCAAAATATCATTGATCATGCACGCAACCTATATCAAGCAAAAGATAAACGTGCTGAAAGTTTGCTCGAAGACCTGACCCAGCAGCGTTTGCAAATGCATCAGGATCAAGAAAAAATAAAAAGCCTAAAAGCAGAAGTTGAACAATTGAATCGGGAACAGAATCAGATAACGAAAACACTTCGCGAAGAAGAAAAAGAATTTCAGAAAAATAAAAACAAAAAGCTACAAGCAGAGGTCCGAGCTGGAAAAGCTGAAATCCAAAACATGATTCAGGAAATCAAAGGGGAAAAAGCTTTACCCAAAATAAGAAAAGTTGAAAAGAGAATTCAAGCGATTGGCAAGAGACCCCTGGAATCTGAATACGACCTAAAGGATTGGAGTCTTACCTCAGATAAATTAAATTCTGGCGACACCATATTACTTTTGAGCCTGGGCGCCACGGCAACCCTTCTCGAACCTGCAAAGGGAAAGAAAAAGGTGCGGGTTCGCATGGGAAACATCAACACCACCGTAGAAACCACTTCAATACGTGGTAACCCTCAGCAAAAACCTCATCCAAAAAAAGAAGCCAAAAAGTTTTCAATGAACATCGAAGCTGGGTCTTCAGGCGGGTCTTCCTGTGATCTGAGAGGAATGAACTCTGAAGAAGCTGAAACAAAAATGGAGGCCTTCATCAGTCATGCAATAGTGACCAAGGTCCCGCGAGTGATCCTCATTCACGGACATGGAATGGGAACGATAAAAAGCCTGGTCAAAAACTATCTTGAGAAAACTGGGCTTTGCAAACAATTTTCCCCTGGAAGACGCGAAGAAGGTGGGACCGGCGTTACCGTCGTAGAATTTTGATTCTTAAGAAATTAACTGCTCAACTCTTTTTCTCAGTTGCGGCACCGTTTTCTTTTCAAACCAAGGGTTTTTCTTAAGCCAAATATTATTACGAGGCGAAGGATGTGGTAATACAAAATATTCGGGTTGATATTCTTTCCAGTTTCTTACCGTTTCGGTCAAGGTTGCTTTTTTTCTAACTTTCAAAAACCAGCCCTGTGCATATTGACCAATTAAAAGCGTGAGTTGCCTTTGCGGTATCTTCTCAAGAATGGGTTGCATCCATTTTTCGGCACACTCGGGCCGTGGCGGTAAATCGCCAGACTTCCCCTTTCCGGGATAGCAAAATGCCATAGGCACAATTGAAAAATATTTTGTATTATAAAATTGGTCTTTCGATACCTGCATCCATTCCCGCAATCGGTTACCGCTGGCATCGTTCCAGGGAATACCTGACTCATGCACCTTAGTTCCTGGAGCCTGACCGACAATTAATATTTTCGATCTGGCAGAAAATGAAAATACCGGATTTGGAGCATATGGAAGATCGGATTCACAAATAGTACACGCTTTGATATTTTTTTTAAGCGCAGAAATTGTGCTAAATTCACTCATGCTTTTATTGTAATAAAAGGGGCAACAAAATGGACATAAAATTTCCATCCATTGGGATTTCACTTTTAGCAGGTTTTTTAACTTTTGCGGGTTTCGCTTGGTCTGGGGAAATCCAGACCATTACATTACACGGGAAGGCTTTAACTTTGATGGGAGAAAAATCGCAGGTGGGAAAAACACTCCCGACCGTCCACCTCCCTGACCTGGGACTGAACATGATTGATTTGCAATCGTTCAAAGGCAAGGTGACAATACTGAGTGTCGTTCCCTCCCTGGATACTCCCACCTGCGACAAACAAACTCATATACTTAGTGAAGAAAATAAGGGCCTGGACAAAACTGTCCATCTGATAACGGTCAGTCGTGACCTACCTTTTGCACAAAAACGGTTCGCTAAAAATGCCAAAATAAACAACATCACCTTCTTATCAGACTACCGTGATGCCGAGTTTGGAAAAAAGACCGGGCTATTGATCGAAGAAAATCGCCTGCTTGCACGAGCTGTATTCGTTCTGGACAAAAAGGGAATTGTACGATATCTGGAAATTGTCTCTGAATTAGCGAAACTTCCTGATATGGATAAAGCAATGGAGTTTGCCCGGTCGCTCTAATTCTTAAGACCCAATTTCCGGTCTCTTAATTTATCGACAAGGAAAGATTCTAACTTTAGATTAAATCAAAATTTTTGGATATCCGTTGGCAGGAAATGTCATTCCACAAAATAGGTGTCATGATCGGCAAAAACGGGCGGGCTATGAAAATTTAGCAGATGAAGAGAGTCCCCTTCAGTGGTGAACTCATGGATTGTGCTGGGAGGGACCCGAAAAAAGCACCCGGTTTTAAGGGAATAGGAAGCATCTCCCAGTTTCGCCTGCCCCGAGCCAGACAAAACATAATACAATTCCTCGCCTTTTTTATGAAAGCTGGCCTTTTTTACCTGATGCGGTTCGAGTTTCACCAGATAGGCAGAAAAATTGCTACATGAATCTCGATCCAGGAGTTGATGAATTTCGATTCCCTTAAGGTTGAATTGTGGTGAAGAGGAAGGTTCTACAAACACCACTTTATTTTTAGAACTCATGCTTTATCCTTACCTTTAATTTTTTTTCGTTGTCAGGCAGGTTTGACTAATTAATTAAAGACTTGTACCAATTCACTGAACACTGTCTTTTCTTTTTTTAATTTACTTTCATTTCCTAGAACGCAGACCTTTCCCTCATCCCGAATCTTTTCAAAAAGTTCAGAATATTTTTTCAAGTCCACCAACTGCGTTGACAATAATTCGCGACGGAACTGCAATTTCATCTCATGAGTTCGCCCCGTGAGGTAATCGACCATAGACGATGATCCTTTGCGATCCGGCGTTAATGGGGGATCCATTTTCCCAACACAGCCAATAATAATTTTCGTTAACTCCTCAGGAGGGATATCCAGTTGGGACAGGAAATCCGCAATTTCATCGTAAACACCCAACGTTTCGGAGAGATTAGGATCGCGGTAGGAAACCAAACCATAATCGCCCGTTAAAAAATTAAAAGAATTGCTGCTTCCATAAGCCCCGCCATGCACTCTAACTTTGTCCCAAAGATAACCGGTGCGGAGAAGCCCTTTCAAAACTTCAAATTGCCCCGAATATTTGAAACCCATTTCATATAAATTTGCACCCTTACCAACATGCTGCACATTGCTAGCCGTTAAAAACCCTTCATTTTCTGAAACTGCCTTGAAGTCCCATTTTTCGACTTCCGATTTCCCATCAGACAGCAGGTCGTAAAGACTGTTTAGGCGCTTTTCAATTTTCGGATAATCTTTTTCCTCACAGGTTACATTGAAAAGGATATTTTGCTTCGTGAATATTCGCTCAGCAACTTTTTGGAATTGGTGTGCTACAGCCTGCGGATCTTTTTCTACCTGCTCCAATAGACCTTCCAAAAATCTGTAATACGTTATCCCATCTGTTAATTCATCAAACTTTCCCAAACGGGAATGATACGATTGTAATCTTGATTGCACATAGTGATTGCCACTGGGAACAATTGAATCTTCCATATCTGCTTTAGCACTTCGAATGATTTCAATCAATCGCTTGCTATTTTCAAAGCTATACTCCGAAAACAGTTCATTGAAGAGGTCGAACAAGTCGCCCACTTTCTCCGTCAAGGCTTTGCCATTAAAAAACACATAAGAAATAATGGATTGCCTGTCTTGAACCGTTGCCGAAGAATAATGAGAGCTACGAATTCCTCCGGTATTTATCCCAATCTTTTTAGAAATTTCAGTATAAGAGTTTCGTTTCGTTCCCATTCCCAAAACCAGGGAGCCCATCAGTGGAACATACTGGAGCATTTCTTGCGGTACGGCGTGGATATTAAAACCAATCTGAGTGTAGGCAATATGATTGGTAAATAAATCGTGGAACAGAATGGTCTTTCCATTTGAGCCTTTTTTCTGCAGCGGATACTCTTCTATGCTGTCAGGAACATCTTTAATTCCCAAAGAAGGAAGAGCTGCCAAAGCTTCCGGGCTGTCTCCTTTCAATTGGTTTTCCTGAAGCCTGGCTGTTTCTTCTATGAGTGCTTTGATTTCTTCTGCATTCAACCCGTTTTTAATTTCCCTTAACTTCTTCCTCTCACGCGCCTCTATACTTTTCCCTAATCCGGCATGGGGTGTGGCTACAAGAATACTCTTGTGGTTATTTTCTATAAGATAACGGCTGATTAAATCTTCAAAGTATCCCTGGCTGGACCGTTTTTTGATTTTGCGCATCACTTTTTCAAATTTCAAATGAGAAAAAGGATCTTTACCGTACAGCCATGAACCCAAAGCCTGGATATTGTAAACAATACCTTTTGCAAACCCTCCAAAGTTTGCTTCACGCAAACGGAAATCCACCGAGTTAACAGCAGACCGAACCATATCCTCCTCTATTCCGTTTTCCACCAAACCTTTTAGAGTAGAATTTATGATTCCCAGTATTTTTTCTTCGTGCTCGGTTTCTGTGCCTTTTAGCCCAACGGCAAATAAAGTGTCAGCACGGTTATCATCAAATCCGCCGCCAATAATTTCACTGCCCAGTTGCGAATCAATCAGTGCCTTGCGCAATGGAGATGCGGAAGTCCCCAACAGGAGATGGCTCAATATACTGAATCCTAGACAATGTTCATAGTTCACCGCCTTGTCTAGTTTGATTCCCTGTAATACGTAAGTCTTTTTTTCTACAGATTCCTGACTGGATACGGGATAGCTAAAGGTTTTTCTTTTTGGTTTCCTAAAAGATCGTTGATGTTGAATAGAAGTATTAATCTCAATCCGGTCAAAATCTTTCAAATATTTCTCATTCAGAAACTGGAGATATTCATTTGTATCACCATCTCCATACAGGAAAAGCCTGCTATTGGAGGGGTGATAATGTCTTTTATGAAATTCCTTAAAATCCTCATAGGTTAGATCGGGGATATTCTTAGGGTCTCCTCCCGACTCATATCCATAAGTCGTTGAGGGGAACAATGAATGCGCCAGCTGCCTGTCCACCCAGCTTTCCGGATCAGAAAATACGCCCTTCATTTCATTAAAAACAACACCCTTATAAACAATTTTATCCTCTGGTTTTGTCAGCTCGTAATGCCAACCCTCCTGCTTGAAAGTATCTTCAGAAATAATCGGATAGAATACGGCATCCATATATACATTCATCAGATTAAAGAAATCTTTCCGGTTTCTACTTGCAACAGGATACATTGTCTTATCTGGAAACGTCATAGCATTCAAAAACGTCTGTAAACTTCCTTTCATCAATTCGACAAAAGGTTCTTTAACGGGAAAGTTTTTTGATCCACAAAGAACACTGTGTTCAAGAATATGAGCCACGCCAGCATCATTTGTTGGAGGGGTTCTAAAAGTCGCGCTGAAAACTTTATTATCATCTTCATTTTCCAGCACCATTAATTCGGCACCGGTTCCTTCATGCTCGAACAAAAGGCAGAGGGATTTCAACTCTGCAATCTCTTCCTTCTTTATTAACTCGAAACCGTTATAACTTTTATTTAGTTCAAAACCCATAAATTGGATTCTCCTATCTTAAATTTTGTGGCACAAAATTTCGCCAAAATTTATGTTTTACGTTTTAGATGCTTCTTATCGTGGAACGATCTAACAAAGTATTCTTACTTCGCTTTTATATCCAGGCCAAGGGGACAATGGTCAGAGCCCATTACCTTTGGGGTAATAAAAGAGTCTTTGACTTTATTCATTAAGCCTTCTGTAACGAAAAAATAGTCAATACGCCAACCTATATTCTTGGCGCGCACATTAAAGCGGTAACTCCACCAGGTATATTGGTCAGGTTCCTGATTAAAAGCGCGAAAGCTATCTACATACCCGTGTGAAATGAACTTATCCACCCATTCTCTTTCTTCAGGCAAGAATCCGGAGTTTTTTTGATTTGGTTTAGGATTTTTTAAATCAATAGGCTTGTGAGCGGTATTGACATCACCTGTTATTACCAACTCTTTCCCTGATTTTCGCAACTCTTCGCAATGGTCAAGAAAAGCATCGTAAAAATCCATTTTATACTGCAATCTTTCTGCCCCGCTTGTTCCATTTGGAAAATAAACATTCAGCAAATCAAAATCTTTAAACTCAACTCTAACAACCCGCCCTTCACAATCAAAACGCTCAATCCCCATCCCCATGTGAACAGGACCAGGTTTTTTTTTGGTCAATACGGCCACTCCGCTATAACCTTTTCGTTCGGCAGGGTTCCAGATTGCATGGTAACCTTTTGGATTTCGTATACTCTCATCCAGATCCTCTGTCCGGGCTTTAATCTCCTGCAGACAAACTACATCCGGTGATTCTGAATCCAACCAATCAAAAAAACCTTTTTTGACGACAGCGCGCAGGCCATTAACATTCCAACTGAAAATTCGCATTAAATTTTATATTTTTTTAAGGGGTTTACGAGAAATAAAGCCTGGGACAATCACAAATATTCCGAGCTTCAAAGACGATTAGTATAATCAATATTGAAAGAATTAGGCCTCAATATTTTTCATGAATCATTTCCAACTACCCAGGTAAAATGCCGCGAGGTAGGCTAAAAACCCAAGCCATAAGTTTCGCCCCAGAGATTGATAATGCCTGAAAGAATGCAAATCCTCTTCTTTTTCTTCAAATAAAAACCAGTATTCAATCACAAACCAAACCGGTGGCCCCATTGCCCAACCAGCAAATATCACATATCGAGGGCAACCGGTTAGATGAGAATGGTATGTATAACCAAGACCTGCCATCACTAGAAAAGGACCTAGGATTTTTCGAATTTTCTTTTTATTCCATACATTTTTATTGAGCTCAGAATCCATTTTACTTCTCTTTATAAAAAAGAAATTTTAAGTTACAGATTATAATAACAGCCTATTAATACAAAAAGTAGGTGAAGTCGATTGGTGTTTTTTTTTAAATAAATGAAATTATATTCATGCAACAAACGCTAAACCACACCCCCATAAATTCAATTTAAAGCATAAAATAACAATTACTTACGAGCAGTTCTGGATTTTATTTTTATGCCGTGGTTTTTAATTAAAAAATAAGGTATCCTTTGATTTACGCTTGTAATTTAGACCTAGGACCCAAAAAAATATATACAAAACAGTTATCTTAGGGAGGATAAATGTATGTGGCAATATAGACCCGCGGGTTTGAAAGCTATAATAATGTTGGCATTTTTTATATTTGCCTTTGCAACGCCTACCATGGCCGCCGAAGCACCAGACCCCACTGCATGTGATGCCGATGGAGCCAGTGCACGTAAAGGTCGCCCGGGAGTTGCCCCGGTTGAGGTTAGGGATGGTGTCGGACCCACTAAAGAATTAGTCCGTGACGGTATATACTCCTCTGCGGCTAAATCTTCTGGAAAAGTATCGAAAGAAGATAAGCGACATCTATGCCTGGCATTGTCTCCCATCAAAAACCCTGATTCCCGCTATGCGCATAAGGATCACAGCAATTATTATTGCACCCTGATCCTAAACCGAGATAGCCAGACCTATTGTTATGCAATTGTTACTGGGGACCCCAAAAAGTGCAGTAATATTGTAAGCGCAGAACTTGAAAAAGAATGTCTTGAAAAAGCTAAATAATGTTTTTATTTTAATCTCAGAAAAAGGGCGGTCCGAAAGGGCCGCCCTTTTTTTCTTCCTCTGATGAGCCAGATCGAACTGGATGTCCGAAATTTACAAGTTTCCTTTTCCACTCCTCAAGGAATTTTTTCGGCAGTCAATGGAATAAACTTCCAACTCCACAGTGGCGAAACCCTAGCTTTAGTTGGTGAATCCGGTTGCGGTAAAACAGTAAGCGCACTTTCCATCTTAAGACTTCTTCCTGAAGGGACAGCAAAAATTGTCAGCGGAGAAATTATCTATTCAGGCCGGAACCTTCTAAGCTTGAATTCCCAGCAAATGAGAGAGGTCAGAGGAAAAGAAATTTCCATGATTTTTCAAGACCCCATGACCTGTCTCAACCCTGTATTGACCCTTGGCGAACAACTTTCGGAAACTCTTTTACAACATAACAACTTAAATAAAAAAGAAGCCCTTTCAAAATCCGCGCAGTTATTAGGAAAGGTAGAACTTTCCTCTCCTGAAGAAAAATTAAAGCAATACCCTCACCAATTAAGTGGCGGAATGAGGCAACGCGTTATGATTGCTATGGCATTGGCCTGCAAACCAAAAATTTTAATCGCCGATGAACCCACGACAGCATTGGATGTTCTCATTCAGGCTCAGATACTTGAACTTCTTGAAAACCTAAAAAAGGAAACTGGGATGGCTATGCTGCTAATAACCCATGACCTTGGCGTGGTTACAGAAATTGCAGAACGGGTCATGGTTATGTACGCAGGAGATGAAGTCGAGACCGGGCCAACTCAGAGTCTATTAAACAGTCCGAATCATCCCTACACAAAAGGTTTGATTGCCTCTCGGCCACATCCCGGTCTGGATATAAAAAATGAAAAACGGTTGACGGAGATAGCAGGGAGCGTTCCTAATCCTAACCAGCGACCCACCGGTTGTTCTTTTCACCCACGCTGCAACTGGGTCATGGAACAATGCAAAACACTAAAACCCATTTCAAGAAACTTCAATCAAGACCGACAATATAGCTGCCATCTTGAACCGGGCGCAATATAATGAACGATAATTCGTTTCTAGAAGTCAGAGACCTTAAAAAATATTTTCCTCCCAGAGAATCTTTTTTAGGCAAGACCACGAATCCCGTTCGAGCTGTCGATGGTATCTCCTTTGGTCTTGAAGAAGGAGAAACACTCGGGATTGTTGGTGAAAGTGGAAGTGGAAAATCTACAGCCGCCCGCGCCCTACTTCAATTGGACCCTCCTACATCCGGCACCGTCCATTTCAAGGGACACAACCTTACATCCCTGCCAGAAGCAGAGCTGCGCAGCTTGCGAAAAGAAATGCAGATCATTTTTCAAGATCCCTTTTCATCCATTAACCCGAGAAGGTTAATAGGCGATGTATTACGTGAGCCCTTTGCCATTCATAATCTTAAAGATAATGTTTCTGAATCTGTGAAAGAACTACTCAATCAGGTCGGGCTCTCATCTGACCACGCGCATCGATATCCCCATGAGTTGAGCGGCGGTCAATTACAGCGCGTTGGAATTGCCAGGGCCATCGCATTAAACCCAAGCCTTGTGATTGCCGATGAACCCGTCTCAGCTCTGGATGTTTCGGTACAGGCTCAAGTCGTCAACCTGATGATGGATTTGAGAGAAAAACTGAAGATATCCTATATATTCATTTCTCACGACATGGGTATCGTAGAATATTTTTGTGACAGGGTTGCAGTTATGTATTTAGGGAAAATAGTTGAGATTTCTACTAGCGAAGAAATTTACAAAGCACCCGGCCACCCTTACACCGAGGCTCTTCTCAATGCAGTTCCAGGACTGGATCCAGAACACACAAAACAAAAATTAAAAATACGCGGAGATATCCCCGATCCTTCAAACCCACCTCAAGGGTGCTCCTTTCACACCCGTTGCCCTCTAAAAGAAAAGCAATGCGAAGAAATGGAACCCCTGCTTAAAGAGGTATCACCAGGCCATCATGTTGCATGTTTTTTAAAAGAATAGCGGGAAAAAGCTAACTCTCTTCACTCTCCGGTTGAGAAGGAACAGGAGAAGCGTGGTGCATGATCATCTTCCAACTACCTTCATTCAATCGAAATAAATTTGTTGAAAAAACTTTTGATGCTAAAACACCGTGGGTAGCTATTGTATAGAGTTTTTCAATGCATGATACCCAAGCCAGCCCCTCTGAGGAAACCACTTTAACATCTGAAATCTGGATATCCATATTGCCGGAATTTTTAAATATCCCCTGCCAACTTTCCATAATTGGCTCGAATCCATTTAAAGGATTCCAACCAGGATGGACACAAGTCACACTTTCATGTGAACTCCATACCTCTTTCATGGCACCCAGATCGCGAGCATTGAAGGCCTTATAAAAACTTTCATTTGCCGTCATTGCCAGTTCTTCATTTTTCATCGAATACTTTCTTTACTGTAAGAGCTAATTTTTCATCCTTTAATCAATATGTCCAATGCCGAAAAGGTTTCATCGGATGCCCAGTTTTTCGCACCATCCACTCGCGCAGCAACTCTTCCTTGCTTATCTATCACATAAGTAAAAGGTATGGTGAATGAAGGATAAAGTTTTTCGGCGATCCCCTTTGAATCTAAAAGGACCGGAAAGGTCAGGCTATGCGTGTCGACAAATTTTTGAACTTTCGAGCTATTGCCTTTATCGAGGCTTACTGCAAGCACCGTTAGCCCTTGCGACCGATACCTGCGGTAAAGCGCTTCAAACGAGGGCATTTCCTCAAGACAGGGAGCGCACCAGGTGGCCCAAAAGTTTAAAATGATAACTTTATCTTTATAATCATTCAGGCCTTCCAAGTTTCCTTGCAAGTTTCTCAATGTAAAATTCGGGGCTTGCGTACCTACTTCAGGACTTCCGGTTATTTCACTTTGAGAAGCAACAGGGTTTTGAATTCTGGAAATCAATACTATTGCCGCAACAGCGAGCAACAAATAAAGCAGCCCATTGCTTCTAAGATGAGAAGAGCTTTTCTCTTTTAAGACGGTCAATTTCATCCCTCAATTTTTCCTGCCGAATTCGTTGCCCCATGAGTAAAAAATAAAGCAACGTGAATGCGCCAAGAGACACTCCCAGAGTCGCAAGCATACTGGGGTCCATCCCTTTCCCAAAACCTTCCGACGAAATAACTTTTGGTTGAGGGTGAAAAGTCCGCCACCATAAAACTGAAAAATGGATAAAAGGTATATTTAAAAAACCTACAACACCCAACACTGCTGCATAGCGGGCGCGCATGGAGCCGGGATCTGTTTGAGCACGCAGCATCAAATACGCCACATATATCAGCCACAAAATTAGTGTTGAGGTCAAACGCGCATCCCAAACCCACCAGGTCCCCCAAATAGGCTTAGCCCAGATAGGGCCCGTAATCAAAACCAGCGAGCAGAATATCACTCCTATTTCGGCTGAGGCATGCGCATAAATATCCCACTCTCTTTCCTTTTTCCATAAAAATAGAATTGAAGAAATGAATACGATAAAGAACGCAAAGAAAGAAAGCCAGGCCGAAGGAATGTGAAAATACATAATTCTCTGGATAGGTCCTTCAGTTTTTTCTGTGGGAACAAAAAGGAATATAGCGGCCATTGCCGCAAAAAAAGCGATTCCTGTCAACCAAATTAAAATCGAGCTTTCTTCCCTAGAATCTTCGTTTATCTCCTGGTCCATCATCGAGATTCCTTACTTATTGCTTCTTTTAATAAATCCAAGTCTTTTTCAAGCTCTCGATTACGCTGCTTAAGAGTATAAACATAATAAATGATACCCCCCCAAACAAACGCGTTTGCAGCAAACAGGAAACCAAAATTATCCATCTAATCACTCCTCCAATATATGGTCTATTGTCATTATGGAAACCCCAATATAAATGATATCAAAGGAGGCCGTCAAACCAACCCATTTCATCATATCGAGAAGCGGGACCCCTTCAAGCAGTTGCCCTGTCATCCTCACCACCCCAATTACAATTGGAATTAAAAGTGGATACAGAAGAATAGGCAGCATGATCTCGCGTGTTTTGAGGTTGGACGAAAGAGATGACAATAGCGTCCCTAAAGCACAAAATCCCAACGTCCCCAAAAATATCACCATCAAAAGAGGACCGAGATGTTCCAAAATATCAATATTAAAAAATATCATAAACAGAGGGAGAATGAAAAGTTCCATGATCGACAAAAAAATAAAGTTACTGATCAATTTCCCAAAGTATATTGTCGTCCGATCTGCAGGAACCAGCATCAAACCCATCAAGCATCCATTTTCTTTTTCGAGCATGAAAGAGCGATTCAACCCAATTGTTCCAGCAAAAAGAAAAGCCACCCACAAAACACCAGGCCCCACCTCGCTGGCTTTCACAATACTCAGATTTATAGAAAAAATAAAAATCAGAATTACCAACAATGCAAAAATGAACATAGCACTGAGCAGTTCCCGGGTCTTTAACTCGGTAACAAAGTCTTTCCAGACAATCGCTGCAATCTGATTAAAATATAAGTTCATGATATATATTTTTTCATTGAGAACCAATTTCCATTACGAATTGGTTGTCACGAACCGCATCAAAATACATAGACTCAAATTTATCTCTATTTACATCTGCAATATTTTCCAGGAAGGCAAACTTTCCCTGCACTTGCAAGGCAACCCTGTCGCACATCTCCAACCCACAGGAAATATCATGAGTGGTCATCAATATAGTTCTGCGACGATTATGCAATCTCTTCAGATGCTCTTTCAAGACATTAGAAGCGTGAATATCCAAACCGGTAAATGGTTCGTCGAGAAATAATATAGCGGGGTCGTGAAGAATGGCTCGGGCAATAGAAAGTCGTTGCAACATACCTCGGGAAAAAGTTCTAACCCGATCGTTTCTCCTCTGGCTTAACCCTACCTCACCAATGACTTTCAAGGCCTTTTCTTCAGGTTGGCTGAGGCCGTGCATCCGGGCGAAAAACATCAAGTTTTCCAAAGGAGTTAGGTCGGCATACAGTGCAGTAGCATGTGAGATGACTCCTATCTCTTTCCGCATCTCAACATTGCCTTCAGTGACATCGAAACCGGCTATTTTTGCTGTCCCGGAAGTGGGCTGGGTCAATCCCGAAAGAATTTTTATCAAAGTGGTTTTTCCAGCGCCATTGGGACCAAATACGGTCAGGAATTCTCCCTGTTTCAATTCGAAATCAATGCCATCGACAGCCTTTAAAACACCAAAGGATTTTCGTAGTTGTCGAACTTCCATTGCGTTTTCATCGGATTCCATTGGACATGCCTGGGGGGGAGAAAATCATCGGGATTTGGCGGACTTATTTTTTTTTCGAGCTTTCTCCAATTGATCCAACCGCTCGATTAATTCATTGGCTTCTGCTTCAAGTTTTTTTCGAAGTTCCTGATAATCTGATTCCGAAATCTTTTCCGTATTCAGGTCAAACTCAAGCTCCTTAATTGAAATAAGGGTCTCCTCTTTCCGCACTAAAAGGTGCTTAAATTCATCACTGTCAGGGTCGACGACTTCTACCAGCTTTTTAAATTGCAGCTTTCCAAACAGAGGAATCCCTACAACAAGCAAAATGACTACCACGAAAAGCAGCTCTACGAAGTGGACAAATCCCATTCCTATAACTCGATCCCGTCTAATTCATCCTGCAATCGTTTGGAATATTTTCCTGGTGTTGCAGATTTTTCTTCAGGTTTTTCTTGGGAGCCTGGCTCTTGTTTTTTGCCAATCCAGGAATTAATAATTTTTCGGACTCCCACTCCCCCTGCAATCAACGCAACAAAGGGCATTACCCAGGCGGTAAGATTGAAACCAAATTTTGTCGGAGCCGACAAAATTGTTTCCCCATATTCATCCACCTGAGATTTAATGATTTGATCAACGGTAAGACCCGAGTCAAGCAGTTTAGTAAACTTTGCCCGGGTTTTATCTGAGGTCGAACAGGTACAATTAATTAACACCTTCCCACATTTATCATCGCATTTGCACATCAATGCGTTTTCCAAGTTTTGCAAGAGTGAACCTGCTTGCGATATTGCAGGAGCACTCACAACAAACCATGTTGCAACAAAAATGCTAAAGGTAAATTTCAATAAATGCATTTTTTCACTCCTGCGCCGGAGAAGGAAACAGAGATTCTTCCCTTCGAAAACGCTCCAAACGGCGTCTCTGCTCAAGTCGATCAGGCCACATGGAAATCATCGTACCAAATGCAATGACCCAGCCGCCTGTCCACATCCAGCTCACCATGGGGTTCACATAAACTTTTATAGTAGCCGATTCGTCATCTCTAAAATCAGCAAGGATCATGTATAAATCTTCCTTCCAGGTTGAAAGCACATCTACCTCAGATACAGGCTGATTCTGTCCCTTATAAAATTCTTTTTCCGGACGCGCAGTCCAATAATGTTTGCCATTTCTTTCGACTTGAAGCTGGGCAATGACCCGGGTTTTAACACTGGTCGCTTCTATTGCCACCAGCTTTTCATAGGTGATGTCATAGCCTCTTATTTTAAAAGTCTCCCCGGTTTTGAGATGCTTTTCTATATGAGTTCCATAAGCTTGCGATCCTGCAATGCCCGCAAATATAAGGACAATACCTATATGAACAATATATCCCCCGTATCGTCTTTTATTACGCCAGGTAACAGTCGCTAATGCTCCAAACATTGACTCTTCATGCAATCCCATTCTTGCAGCCGTTCCCTTAAAAAACTCAATAAGAATACAAGCCGTCACAAAAACACAGAGAACGAAGGTCACATAAGTGTAATTCTCAACCCGGCTTCCCAGGGGAATGACAGGGGCCAATGCCACTGCCGCAATGAATGCCGCTGCCAAAGGCTTGAAAAAATTCTTTTTCAAATTCGACAGGGTGGCCCTGCGCCAGGCTATGACCGGACCAATACCGACAAGCGCTAAAAGTGCAAGGCCGATCGGCACGTTCACCTGATTATAAAAAGGCGGACCTACAGTAATTTTTATCCCCCGAACCGCTTCGGAAATAATCGGGAAAATGGTTCCCCAAAATGTTGCAAACGCAATTCCCAGCAATAATAAATTATTAAACAAAAAACTACTTTCCCGCGACAAAAAGGAATCTAGCTGATTCTCACTTTTTAATAAGGGAAGGCGAGCGATAATTAAAGCCATACAAGAAAAAAGGATTACAAATAGAAATGCCAGAAAATAATATCCTAATGTGGCTTCATCAAATGTGTGAACAGACTGAATAAGGCCGCTACGCGTGATGAACGTTCCAAAAATTGTCATCACAAAAGTTAAGAGAATCAAAGACATGTTCCAGACTTTCATCATGTCCTTTTTTTCTTGAATCATTACAGAATGTAAAAAAGCGGTGGCAATCAATAGCGGCATGAAGGCTGCATTTTCCACAGGGTCCCAAGCCCAGTACCCGCCCCAACCCAGCTCTACATAAGCCCAAGAGGCACCGAACAAATTTCCCATACAAAGAAAAAACCATGAAATCAGCGTCCATTTTCTTGTCAACCTAATCCAACCGTCATCCAGGTTCTTACTGATCAATGCAGCCACAGCAAAAGCGAATGGAACGGTGAACCCAACATAACCCAGGTATAAAGTCGGCGGGTGAATTACCATCCAGTAATTTTGAAGGAGTGGATTCAAACCTCGACCATCTGCAGGCGGTAAAGGGATGCGCTCAAAGGGGTTCGTAGAAAAATTTACCAGGAATAAGAAAAAGATAATAATGGTAAATAACACCGCCATCGCATATGGAACAACGCGTAGATTTTTTTTACGATTCTGAAAATGAACTACAACCGTATAAGTGGTGAGAAGCAACGTCCAAAATAAAAGGGACCCTTTTTGCCCACCCCAAAAAGACGCAATTTTGTAAAATGTGTCTAGTTCGATATTAGAATAAGCCCATACATATTGGAGACTGAAGTCATTGGTGAGAAATGCTCTCCACAAACAAATGGAAGAGATCATCACACAACCCCAGACGATTAGCGGGGTCTTATCCGCACTTAGGTAAAGGTCTATCCGGTTGCCACGTGCAGACATGACATAGGCAACACAGCCATAAATAGCGGTTGCCAGAGCTACAAGTAATGTAAATTCACCAATATCATTCATGAATAAAAATAGAAGTCGGTTCCCCTTTTGTTAAAGGGAACAGCTTATTTTGAAGTTTTAGGGAAGGTCAAATCGTTGTCTTTGGTAAGGCGTCCACCTTTTTCAGACCGGGCTCCTTATACTTATCGGTACTCAGGGCTCCAGGATGCATTTTACCTGCTTCTTTTTCCGCCTCATATTTTGAAGGGCAACTGGTCAGCAAAGTATTTGCATGAAAGACACCATCTTTCCCTAATGTCCCTTCTACCACTACTTCACGGCCATCGGCAAACATGTCAGGCGTTACCCCTTGATAAGTTACATTGATAGAGGATTCTTTCTCCTCAATTGAAAACTTCACATTTAAATAATCGTTAGGATCTCTTTGAATGGAACCATTAACCACATTGCCCTTAACCTTCATCCCGGCTCCGGCATAGGAGACTTTCTGGCTGAGCAATTCATCCACCGTAAAAAAATACTGTGAGGTATTGCTTATCCCCATTGTGATTAAATAACCGATCGCCCCTACTATCAATAAGCTACCTACCAAAAATCTGATTTTTTTCTGCTTCATAACCGGTTCTAATCCTTTGGAAAAAGGTAATATACATAATCATTTAAGGCTTTTTTCATAGTAGCATCAGGAATTTGGACTTGTCAAAGCAAATCCATTGAAATCGAAAGAGGTAATTACGCTTTCTATCCTAATCGCTCAAGGTTGCCTATATATATAATGAACCAATCCCAATTTTTCCCGTTTTGAACCAATTTCCTCATCCGCAAAACCAAGAAGCCATCTAAGCCCCCGTCCATCCATTAGAAAATCCTGGAAGTGTCAGGCCCCAAAAACCCGAAAAATCTCTCAAGAAGCCGAGGACAACCTCTGAGAATATCGAGAAAACCCTGTTTTAATAAAAACTTATACGATTTCTAGCTCTCCAAAAAACAGCATTTTTGTCTTCTTTTAGGTTGACAGTTTGTCGGGTTATGATAGGATTGTGTTCTAAAGTGTCTAGAAATGTAACTTTATGTCACTTTCCGTCAAACCTTCAGGTAGAGCAATGAGTAGTTTTTTAGGTACCTACAACATCAGTCTGGACGATAAAGGCCGATTTAACGTTCCCGCGAAATTTCGCGGAACTTTGGAGCAGTCCGGGCCACAACTGGTGGTGTGTGCCATGGAACCATTTCTAGTAGTTTTCCCACAAAAAGAATGGGCCGAAAACGAAGACAAGTTAAGTTCTCTTAATGCTTTTGATAAAGAAGATCGGACCCGCCTGCGAGAATTTTATTCACGCGCCACGGACTGCGAAATGAAGTCTGGAAAAATTCTATTGCCTCTTAATTTGAGAGATTTAGCTGGACTCAATAAAGAAGCCGTACTGGTGGGAATGTCTAAAACATTTGAAATCTGGTCTCCCGATAGATGGGATAAACAGGGAGGCGAGTAAAGGAACGAGGCACCGGTAGTTTTTTATTTTAAAACCACCGAATCGTCTCGGGAAGATCATGCCAACGTACCACGAATCGATAATGAGAAATGAAGTGCTTCATTATCTGAATATTCACATGGAGGGTGTAATCGTGGATGGCACATTAGGGGATGGAGGACATACGGAATTCATCCTCAAAAACACAGGGCCAAAAATCAGAGTGCTCGGCATTGACCGAGATCAGTCTGCCATTGAAAGAGCCAGGGAAAGACTCAATTGCTTCCGGGACAGGGTCACATTCGTTCACGGTTCATTGGAAAACCTGCGGGATATCGTAACCCAATCTGGCCAAACTAAAATCAATGGGCTGCTGCTTGACTTTGGTGTCTCCTCTCCCCAGTTAGACACGCCTGAACGCGGATTCAGCATTCGAAATAACGGGCCTCTCGATATGAGAATGGATAACTCACAAAAAACCACAGCAGCAGACCTTCTCGAAAAACTTAAGGACGCCGAATTGGTTTCTATAATAAAAAATTTTGGTGAAGAGAGGTTTGCAAAAAAAATCGTGCGCGCCATTCGCAGAGAACAGGAGATAGCACCAATCACTACAACATCACATTTTTCTGAAATTATCTCGCGAGTAGTCAGATCGCCAAGGCACTCGAGGATTCATCCTGCGACAAGAACTTTTCAAGCTTTGCGCATAGCAGTTAATAACGAGCTTGAGCAAATAAAAACTGTATTGAGCGATGCGATTCAACTTCTCGATTCTTCGGCAAGGATTGTAGCCATCTCTTTTCATTCCCTGGAAGATAGGATTGTGAAAACATTTTTTCGTGCGGAAGAAAAGGGCTGCACATGTCCGCCCAAAATTCCAATTTGCATTTGTGGCAACAAGCCGACTTTAAAAATTCATACACGTCGTCCCATATACCCTTCGGAAGAAGAGATTGCGCTGAACCCTAGAGCGATCAGCGCGAAATTGAGGGTGGCGGAAAGAATATATGTTTAACGCTTCTCGTCTTTTAACCCAGGGAAGATTTCACCTTGCGCCGAAAGGTTTTCGAATGATTTTCCTGATTTCGGTACTAATGATGCTAGTCGCATTAGCGTTGGTATGGCCGAATGTGAGGAAAGTGAAATTGTCCTACGACTATCAGGCTCTTGCCGCCGAACGAGAAGAGTTGTTAAGCGAGAACCACCTCTTGCGCTTAGAGAGAGAAACATTGCAGTCGTTGTATCGAATTCAGGCCCTTGCGAAAAATGAAGTCGGAATGATTGAGCCGAAAAAAGAGCAAGTAACAACTATTTTTTTAAAATAAAGTTATGGCAAAAAATAAAAAATCAGCATCGGGTTCCTTTCGAAGTGTGGTTAAGACTAGATTGATTTTTGTGTCTAGCCTTCTTTTTCTTTTCGCGATCACTCTCATTGTTCGACTTGCCGATCTGCAAATCGTTCAACACGAAGCCCTTTTGGCGAAATCAGAAAAACAACCTTATCGTGGGACTCTGGAAACTCATTTAGGCCGAGGAACCATTTTTGATCGCAATGGTAATGAATTGGCTACCAACCTTGAAGTCGAATCCGTATTTGTCGTTCCCCAAGAGGTAAGAGACAGGAAATTCACATCCAAGGTGCTCGCCTCAACCCTGAACAAAAATTACGATCGCGTATACAAGGAAGTATCTTCAGATAAAAAATTTGTATGGATTAAAAGAAAAGTTTCGGCAGATGAAGCGATGCATCTTAAAAAATCCGCTCTTTCAGGGGTTAAATTCCGGTCTGAGCAAAAAAGGTTTTACCCAAAACGTGAGTTAGCGGCCAACGTCATTGGCTTTGTTGGAACCGATGATTTGGGTTTAGCTGGAATCGAACATACTTATCAGGAAAAACTAAAGGGAATTGTCTATTCACAGCCCATTGAGCAGGATGGTAAGGGGAGAAATATTCGAATCCTCGGGAATCTTTCCCGCACCACCTTGGGTAATTACGACTTAATGCTCACGCTGGATGAGGTTATTCAATTTACCACCGAATACCATTTAAAAAAGCAGGTGGACAAATATAAAGCAGACTCTGGAATGGCTGTGGTCATGGACCCTAATTCCGGAGAAATTTATGCAATGGCAAACGTGCCTCAATTTAACCCAAATAATTTTAATGGGTTCACTGCGGAGGCAAGAAAGAATAATACCGTTGTCAGTTCATATGAACCGGGGTCCATCTTCAAGCCCATTGTTGCTGCCGCTGCTCTGGATAAAGGTATAGCGCAACCTCAAGAGAAATTTTTCTGTGAAAATGGAAGTTTCAAAATTGGTGGAAAAAATATTGGCGAGGCTTCAGGCCATCAATTCGGTTCGCTCACCATGCAGGAAATTATTGCCAAATCAAGCAATATAGGGGCAATAAAAATTGCTCAGAAACTTGGCAAGGATTCTTTTTACGAATACATTCAGAAATTTGGTTTTGGTAAAAAATCAAAGGTTCGTCTGCCTGGCATATCTCCTGGTCTCCTGGGGAAAAAACAAGATTGGACAGAGTTTTCTTTGGCCTCCATATCCTTTGGGCACGAAATAGCTGTCACTCCATTGCAAATGGTTGTAGCGCTAAGCGCCATTGCCAATGGCGGAACCTTAATGGAACCGCACATAACCAAGGCGTTAATGCGGGATGGAAAAATTGTCGAGGAAATCAAGCCAAAGAAAATCCGGCGCGTTATATCTGAAAAAACCAGCCGGCAGATGATGGAAATTTTGAAATACGTTGTCAAAAATGGGACAGGAGGAAAAGCGGCTGTAGAAGGATTTGATGTGGCAGGAAAAACCGGAACCGCGCAGAAATATATTGTGGAAACCGGGTCCTATTCCAAGACAGAGTTTATTTCTTCATTTATAGGCTACGCGCCAGCAGATGCTCCGCGCTTGGTAATACTGGTGATGATCGATAACCCGAAGGGTTTGCACTGGGGTGGTGTTGTTGCGGCCCCGGTGTTTAGCGAAATCGCTAAAAAATCGTTGCGTTATTTAAATGTTCCTTCTAGCAAAGAACGTGTTTTTATTCTTGATCGAGCCTAATGAAACAAACTGCATCAATAAAATGCTTTTTATTTTCGCAAAGTGATTTTTCCATTGGAAAAAATATGTCTGAAAAAAATCTAGAGAAATTGATTGCGGGGATTGAAATCACGAGTTCTATCGGAAATCGAAACCGCCAAATCGAAAACATCGCTTTTGACTCCAGAAAAGTAAAGCCTGGAGGTCTGTTCGTTGCAATTCCTGGAGAGAAACACGATGGCGAAACATTTATAAGGGAAGCACTGGGCAAAGGTGCGGTTGCTGTTATCGTAAAATCCTCATCTCTGGCTTCACTTCAAATCGACCATGAAAATATTACCGTTTTGGGTGTTAAAAATTCCCGGGAGTCTTTGGCGAAAATCAGCGCTAATTATTTTGGTCGGCCCTCTAAAGAGTTGAGCCTTACAGGAATAACCGGAACCAACGGAAAAACCACCTTAACTTATATCCTGGAATCTCTTTCTAAGGCCGATGGAAAGCAAGCGGGGGTAATAGGAACCATAGATTGCCATTTCGGGGAAATAAAAATCCCCTCAGCCATGACAACGCCTGAATCTCTCGACCTTAACCAACGCCTGAGACAAATGGTAGATGCGGGAATTTCGGATTGCTTTTTGGAGGTGTCTTCTCACGCTCTAATTCAAAAACGTGTTTACGATATGAGTTTTGAGGCGGGTATTTTTACAAACCTGAGTAGAGACCATCTGGATTTTCATCGAAGCATGGAAAAATACAAGAATGCAAAGGCTAGATTATTCCGGGAGAACACGGTTAGAACGCCTATCGTCAATATTGATGATCCTGCCGGGCGAGAGCTTGTCGAAGAGCTAAAGAACAACGTTTGCTCAACTGGAATAAAACGTTCTGCCGATTTTTCTGCGGAAAATATTTTTCTTGAGGCAGCGGGAAGTCGCTTCACGTTAAAAACCCCGAAGGGTTCTATTGAGGTGCGCACCAATCTCCTCGGCGAGCATAATATTTATAATCTTATTTCTGCGGCTGCCTGGGCCTCAGCTCGAGGCATGTCGCTAGAGGCAATTAAAAATACCTTTCAAGAAATTCCTGCAATTCCAGGTAGATTCGAGTCTGTAAATTGCGGTCAAAATTTTTCTGTGCTGGTCGATTACGCTCACACGGAAGATGCTCTTTCCAAGTCGATAGCGGCAGCTAAAACTTTTACCAAGGGGAATGTAATAGTCGTTTTCGGTTGCGGTGGAGATCGAGATAAAGGGAAAAGAGAGGGGATGGGGAGAATAGCTTTAGAAAAAGCAGACTTGGCAATCATTACCTCTGACAACCCGCGCACTGAAGACCCTGATCAAATTATCGCCGACATCTGCAAAGGCATTCCCGCTAAAGCTTCATACACAACCATCACCAGTCGGCGAGAAGCCATTGGTTATGCGATCAACCAAGCGAAAGAAAATGATCTCATCCTGATTGCAGGCAAAGGGCATGAGAATTATCAGATTTTAGGTGAAAAAAAAGAGCGCTTCGATGACAGGGAGGTCGCTAGAGATTTTTTAAGGGAACAGAATCATTGATAACTGGCGAAGCAAAAGTCTGCCTGAAAATAGTGAATGGAAAACTATTGCAAGGTAGCGATACAAAGGTTTTTCGCGGAGTATCCATAAACTCCCGGACTGTTAAAAACGGAGAATTATTTGTGTGTATTAAAGGTGAAAAGTTTGATGGTCATAATTTTATTGGCGAAGCTACCAATAAAGGAGCCACCGGAATTATTTTATCTGACAGCACCCGTCTTACAGAGCAAATGATCAGCGAAGAAAAAGCTCCATTTGTAATTCAATCAAAAGATACCTTACGGGCATTGCAAGACCTTGCCAGCTATCAAAGATCGCAATTCCCTTTTCAGGTTGTTGCAATAACCGGAACGAATGGCAAATCAACAACCAAAGAAATGATCGCCTCGATAATGGAAACAAAATATAAAACGCTCAAAACGGAGGGGAACCTCAACAATCATATTGGTCTTCCTTTGACTTTATTGGCAAGAGAGCCGGAGCATGAGGTGGCTGTTCTTGAAATGGGAATGAGTGCTGCCGGTGAAATCAAACGACTCGCTGAAATAGCCAAGCCTGATATAGGCGTGATCACAAATATTTCCGCAGGACATCTCGAACAACTTAAAACAGTAAAAGAGGTTCAGGCTGCGAAAGGAGAATTGTTTGATTCCCTCGATGAAGGAGGAACGGCAGTCATAAATGCAGATGACCCTCTTGTTCTTGAGCTGGCAAGGCCTTTAAGCGTCAATAAAATTACCTTTGGTATAGAGCAGCCGGCAGATGTCCAAGCAAGCGACATTCAGAACAAGGGTAGCCTTGGGTTCACTTTTACCGCAAAGATTTTCAACCAAAGCGTCCCTGTCAATATCCCGCAAATTGGCTATTGCAATATCTACAACGCTCTGGCCGCATTGGCCGCAGGCCATGCCATGGGGATATCTGGACAACAAATGAGCAAGGGTTTAGAGGTTTATCAACAGATCCCCCAAAGAAACGAACAAATAGTTTATGAAGGAATGACTCTCATCAATGATGCGTACAACGCAAATCCTCAATCAATGAGAGAAGCTTTAAAAACCTTAAGCGGACTGAATACTCAAGGAAAACGATTCCTGATCATTGGCGACATGCTGGAGCTTGGGCCTCTATCTAAATCAGCCCACCAAGAGTTGGGCAAGGAAATAGCCCTATCGAACATAGATAACCTAGTAACGGTTGGTCCGCTGGCAGCGTTGGCGGCAGAAAGCGCAGAGGCAAATGCGGGGAAACGATTGCAAATTAAAAAATTTAACACACACGCCCAGGCAGTGGACTACTTGCAGGGAAAAGCAGAAAAAGGCGATTGCCTTCTCATCAAAGGCTCTCGAGGGGCGAAGATGGAAAATGTTATACGGGAATTTTTAAACACCTAAAAAGCGGAACAATTAAAAAATGTTTTACCATTTGTTTTATCCACTTAGTTCTGAATATTCATTTTTAAATGTATTCAAGTACATTACATTTCGCTCTGCTTATTCTGGCGTTACTGCGCTGGCGCTTAGCTTACTTCTTGGCAACCTGATGATTCGAATGCTGCAAAAATTTCAAATTGGAGAAAAGATTCGCAGCGATGGCCCTGAACACCACGCATCAAAATCAGGGACACCGACAATGGGTGGACTTCTGATACTGACCACATTTCTGGGATCCACTTTATTGTGGGCAAATCTCGAAAATCGTTATATCTGGCTCATCGTTTTTTCGGTAACGGGTTTTGCTGCAATTGGATTTCGCGATGACATTTTAAAATTAAGGAAGGGAGGCGGCATTTCTGCAAAAGAGAAACTCATTTTACAGATATTAGTTAGTTTAGCAGTCGGCATATATTTGCTCTATTTCGATCCCGCACGCTCTGAATATGCCACGCGTTTATCTGTACCGTTTTTCAAAGAATTTCAACCCGACCTCGGTTTTTTATATCTTTTATTTATCGTCTTCATAATGGTCGGCACATCCAATGCGGTTAACCTAACTGATGGTCTTGATGGTCTTGCGATTGGCCCAATAATAATAGCGACTCTCACTTATACAGGAATCGTCTATATCTGCGGCCATGTCAAATTTGCTGAATATCTCCGCATTCAATACATAAAAGATGCTGGTGAAATCGCTGTTGCCAGTTCAGCTGTTCTTGGAGCCAGCTTGGGATTTCTTTGGTACAACTCCTACCCCGCGCAAATTTTTATGGGGGATGTTGGCTCCCTGTCTTTGGGAGGCCTGATAGGAACCATAGCAGTGATTGTTAAGCACGAATTACTTTTAATTCTCATTGGCGGTATTTTTGTCATCGAAGCCTTGTCGGTAATCATTCAAGTGGCTTATTTCAAGTACACCGGAGGGAAGCGCTTTTTTAAGATGGCCCCTCTTCACCATCACTTTGAACAATTAGGATGGTCAGAACCAAAAGTAATTGTTCGATTCTGGATTGTCGCCGTAATTCTGGCAATGATCAGCTTGAGCACATTGAAACTCAGATAAGCATGGACTTAAAAAACAAAATCGTTTCTGTAATTGGTTTAGGAAGAACGGGTGTCGCGACAGCTAATTTTCTTAGCCTTCGAGGCGCGAAGGTTTCCATTATGGATAGGAAACCTCAGGACCAGCTTTTTGAATTGTCTGGCCAGCTTTTACCAGGTGTAGAGACTTTTTATAACAACAGCGACCCGCTCCCAAACTCGGAGTTGATAGTGATAAGTCCAGGCGTCGATATTGAGTCTGAATTTCTTCAGAGCTCTCGCAAAAAAGGAATTGAAATTATCAGCGAAATTGAACTTGCCAGCAGATTCAATGACGTTCCGATGATTGGTATTACAGGAACCAATGGAAAATCTACTTGCACTAGCTTGATTGGTGAAATTCTTCAAGAAGGTGGAAATAACACCCAGGTAGGTGGAAATCTGGGGACTCCTTTCATTTCACTTTTAGGCAAAGGGCAAGCAGATTATCGTGTGCTTGAAATTTCAAGTTTCCAAATGGAAACAACCCGTAGCTTTCACCCTAAGATCGCCATTGTTTTAAATATCACGCCCGATCATTTGGACAGACACGAAAGTTTTGAGCAATACGCAGGTCTGAAAGAAAAAATATATGAGAATCAAACTGCAAACGATTTTCTTATTTTAAATTATGACGATCCCAAAACTCGTCCTCTAGGCGAAAGTTGCCCGGCAAAAAAATTCTACTTCAGCATGGAAGGTGAACTGGAAAACGGGGCCTACCTGAAAGATGGAAGAGTTTTCGCCTCTATCAATGATTTTCGGGGAGAAATATGTGAATTGAACTCTCTCTCCCGGGGGTTGCGCTGGCAAACAGAAAATGTTTTACCTGCGGTGGCAACCGCCCTGTTGCTCAACATACCTATAGAGGTCATAAAAAAAGTTCTGAAAAGCTTTGTGGGACTAGAACATCGACTGGAATGGGTATGCAATCAGGATGGTGTGGATTTCATTAACGATTCAAAGGGAACTAATGTCGGTTCTGTTTGCAAGTCATTAAATACTTTTGATCGCCCGATCATTCTAATTGCCGGAGGTAAGGATAAGAATGCGGATTTCTCCGGCTTAAAAACAATTATGAAGAAAAAAGTAAAGCATTTGATTCTAATTGGCGAAACACGACAAAAATTTAGAAGTGTCTTGAACGGATCCTTTGGCTATGAAGAATCTGATTCGTTAGAGGAAGCTGTCCATCTTGCAAAAGGAAAAGCGGAAAAAGGAGATGTTGTTCTTCTTTCCCCAGCTTGCGCAAGTTTTGACATGTTTGAAGACTATATCGATCGAGGAAATCAGTTTAAATCTATAGTTAACAATCTTGAGGAATGTTAAGCATTGAACGAAACTCGACAAACAGGTTGCGATTCTATTCTCTGCGTCACCGTAGCTATTCTGGTTCTAATAGGGATTGTGATGGTATTCAGTTCAAGCGCTGCATACACAGTAAGAGATCACAACGATTCCTACTACTTCCTGAAACGACAGGTTCTATGGTGTCTGCTTGGTGCGGGTCTGCTTTTAATCACGAAAAATTTGGATTACCACAAGCTCCACCAGTACACCTATCCAATAATGATAATTACCTTTCTATTATTGATCATAGTAATGTTCCCCGAATTCAGCAAAAAAGTGGGAGGGGCTCGGCGCTGGTTGACCTTAGGGGGATATTCATTCCAACCCTCAGAATTGGCAAAATTCACTCTCGTCTTATTCATCGCCAAGTCGCTGGTAAAACGTGCCGACAAGCTAAGAAATTTTGCCTACGGTTATTTACCGAATCTGATTGTCCTGGGATTCTTTTTTATACCCATCTTGTTCCAACCCGATTTCGGAACCGCCATGATTATTTTCGCGGTCACCTTCACAATGCTTTTTATCGCCGGGCTAAGAAAAAAGTTTTTATTCCTTTCTATTCTGGCAATAGTTCCATTTATAGCATCAGCAATTCTAACTGCCGAATATCGAACTCGGAGAATTATCGCTTTTCTCAACCCATGGGAAGACCCATCAGGAATCGGGTTTCAGGTTATTCAATCCTTCTATGCCTTTGGGCGAGGAGGCTTTTGGGGAACCGGATTGGGAGAAAGCTCTCAAAAACTTTTTCGTCTTCCAGAAGCGCATACGGATTTCATTTTTTCAGTGATCGGGGAAGAGCTCGGGTTTATCGGAACTACAGGGATCGTTCTCTTGTTTTCAATCTTTATCTGGAGAGGATTTCTAACGGCTTACAGAGCCAAAGATCCTTTCGGAACTCATTTAGCAACAGGGCTGACTCTTTTAATCGGTTTGCAGGCTTTTATAAACCTGGGAGTCGCTTCAGGTCTTCTTCCCACAAAAGGATTGACCTTACCTTTTATAAGCATGGGAGGGTCTTCAATGCTGGTAACGATGCTTTCTGTGGGAGTAATACTAAATATTTCAGAGCAAGCTGCAAGACATTGATGAACTAATGAGGAAACGAGTTGTCATAGCTGGTGGCGGAACAGGCGGCCACCTTTATCCAGGAATTGCTCTAGCCAGGGCACTTATGAGGCACGATATGGATATTGAAATTTCTTTTGTTGGAACCCAAAAAGGTATCGAAGCAAAAGTTTTGCCCCGCGAGGGTTTTAATTTAAAAACTATTCTTTCGGCGGGATTGATTGGCAAAAAGAAAATTTCCCGATGGGTGTCGTGGTTTAAGCTTCCAATTGGAACTGCTCAGTCTATGTGTTTTTTAATAAGAAAACGCCCCGGTCTTGTTGTCGGCGTAGGAGGATATGTATCTGGCCCGTTGGTCCTCTCTGCGTGGATTCTTCGAATCCCCATATTAATACACGAGCAGAACTCCATTCCCGGAATGACAAATAAATGGTTGGGAAAAATCGCCGATAAAATCGCTGTCTCATTTAAAGAATCGTCAGCATCATTTCCCAAAGAAAAAGTGGAAGTCACAGGAAACATGATTCGTGAAGAGTTTTGCCAACCAAAAGAAGCCTCATCAAAACCTGATGTCCCATTCCGAATTTTGGTTCTTGGAGGTAGTCAAGGTGCTCATTCCATAAATATGGCCATGCTGGAAGCATTGCAATCTATCTCAGAGAAAAAAGGAGATCTTCATATTACTCATCAAACTGGAGAAGCAGATTATGAATTGGTGAGCAAGCAATATAAGGAAAGCGGATTCTCATCAGATATCCGCCCTTTCATTGATGACATGGCCAGTCAATATAGACAAGCGTCTTTGGTTATTTGCCGGGCAGGCGCAACAACCCTGGCTGAAGTTACTGCATGCGGGAAGATGTCAATTCTAGTTCCCTTTCCACATGCCGCGCACAATCATCAAGAAAAAAATGCGCGTGTGCTTGAAGCTGCTAATGCCGGAGAACTGGTTTTAGATGAGGAACTTTCAGGGCCTCGTATTGCTGAATCAATTATTCAGGCCATGGAAGACCCCGAGCGTTTAGAAACCATGGAGGAAAATAGTTACAAACTTGGGAATCGAGACGCGACCGAAAAAGTAAGGCTCCTTTGCATGGAGTTGCTGGAAGAAACTTACAGAAAATCGGGAAGAACAAAAAAAATGCAAGGGAATTATGTTTTGTCATGTTTTTAGGAAAAACACAACGGATTCATTTTATAGGAATCGGAGGTTCGGGAATGAGTGGAATCGCTGAAGTATTAATTAATCAAGACTACGAAGTAAGTGGTTCGGATCAATCGAAATCTTCTGTGACCGATCACCTGGAATCTTTGGGCGCTGATATTAGCTTTCAGCATAAACCAGAAAACGTACGCGACAAACATGTGGTGGTGGTTTCCAGTGCTATCCGAAATGACAATCCTGAAGTTAAGGCAGCCAGAGAACAAATGATTCCGGTAATACCCAGAGCAGAAATGTTGGCCGAGCTTATGCGAATGAAACATGGAATCGCAATTGCTGGGACTCACGGAAAAACAACAACTACTTCTCTGGTGGCAACCGTATTGGCAGGAGGAAATCTGGACCCAACAGTAATAGTTGGGGGGAGACTCAAAAACATGAGCGGGCATGCAAAATTAGGACAAAGCAAATTCCTGGTTGCTGAAGCAGATGAAAGCGATGGATCTTTTTTAAAGCTCTCTCCCACCCTTGCAGTAGTGACTACGTTGGATGAAGAGCATATGGATTTTTATCACAATATGCAGAATATGAAATCAGCTTTTCTGGAATTTTTGAACAGTGTTCCTTTTTATGGAACAGCTATTTTATGCCTAGATGATCCAAACCTGCAATCACTTCTACCAAAAATTGAGAAAAGAACGATTACGTACGGTCTTAAGACTCAAGCAGATTATACAGCGCGGGAAATATCCTTTAGTGGACTGAAAACAAATTTTACCGTTTTCCATCAAGGCAAGAAACTTGGAAACATTTCATCCAGTTGTTTAGGAAACCACAATGTCTGCAACACATTGGCAGCGGTCGCTGTGGGAATGGAGTTGAATATGGAATTTCCTGCAATCGCAGATGCCTTGAAAAATTTCACGGGCGTCCAGCGTCGATTCGAAATTCTAAAGCAATCAGAGTCAGTAATTATCGTGGATGATTATGGTCACCATCCCGCAGAAATTCAGGCCACCCTGGCAACCGCAAAGAATGTCTGGCCGGATCGAAGATTAGTAGTAATTTTTCAACCGCATCGTTTTTCTAGAACCCAGCATCTTTTGGAAAGTTTTTACTCATCATTTAATGATGCAGACCAATTGATTCTTTTAGACATCTATGGAGCCGGCGAAAAACCTATAGACGGAATTAACTCTCGAAAAATGGCACAAGGAGTTCGAGAGTTTGGACATAAACACGTGGACCATATAGAAAATTTGGATTCTGTGGTTCCACATTTAAAAAATTCTCTGCAACCCGGTGATGTAATTTTAACTCTGGGAGCAGGAAATATCGGGGAATTGGCGCACAAGCTTACCGCTCAATTCCATGATTGACAGCCCCAAAACAGAGAGGACTTTCATTTATGTTGAACGAAGCATGGAAACGAAGATTGATTCATATCGCGCATTCTGGATCTGGGAAAGAATTTAATCTCAAAACCAGAATGGAGTTTCCGAAAACCGTTCTGGGACAAAAAATTAATCAGAGTAAAACTATGACCCAAACATTCCCCTGGTTACACAAAATAAAAGGCAAAGTCCTTCAAGACGAGTTACTTGCTAGCCATACTTCCATTCAAATTGGAGGTCCTGCAGATGTTTTGATATACCCCGAAGACACGCGGGATATACAAACTATTCTAAAAAATAGAGGAAAAACTCCCATATACATTTTGGGGGAAGGAAGCAATTTATTAGCAAGCGACCGTGGGATAAGGGGGATAGTTATTTCCTTAAAAGAGTGCTTTAAAGAAATCAAGCGTCCTCTTTTCTTCAAAAAAGAAGAAGGGCAAAGACGAGCCGTAATAAAAGTTGGAGCCGGTGCAAAAATGTCCTATCTGGCAAAACATGCCGCCCGCTTTTCATTAACGGGTATTGAGCAACTCGTAGGCATACCTGGTTCCTTGGGAGGCTCGGTAGTTATGAATGCAGGAGCGGAGGGAGTAGAAATAGGCTCGGTTCTGCGCAGCGTAACTCGAATTACCCGAAACGGTGATATTGAAACGTTAAAACGCGAAGATCTAACCTTCGAGTATAGAAAAACTATCTTCCCTGATGAAGCAGGAATAATTATCGAGGCAGAAATTGAACTGGAAGAAGGTGACCGCTCAGAAATTATGGCGACTATGGATCGCCACCTTTCCAGAAGGTCGCAAACTCAACCGTTAACCATTCCAAATTCAGGTTCTATTTTTAAAAATCCCGAAGGAGATGCTGCCGGGCGAATAATTGAATCTATTGGGCTCAAAGGTTATTCCATTGGAAAGGCTGGCGTATCCATTCGACATGCAAATTTTATAGTGAACAAAGGTGGTGCTTCAGCAAAAGATGTCACCCAGTTGATCAAGCACATCCAGAAAGAGGTGAAAGAAAAAACCAATATTGACCTGCAAACTGAGATTGTGATTTTGGGAGATTAAATTCGGAGGATTTTTTATTGTAAGGTCCGCGCAAAGGTACCCCCTCCTTCCTTTGCTCCCGGCCCTTTTGGCCAAGGGCCGGGGCGGATCTATCATTTTAAAGTTGGAAAAGTTTTTGAAAAATATTGAAGACAAAAGAATAGGTGTCCTAATGGGAGGCTTGTCATCAGAACGGGAAATTTCATTTTTAACCGGAAACTCTGTTTTGGAAGCAATGAACAGAAAAGGTCTGAAAGTTTTCCCTATTGATGTAGATAAAAATATAGCAAGCAACCTTCAAAATATTGACCTGGCTTTCATAGCGTTGCATGGCACTTATGGAGAAGACGGTTGTATTCAAGGATTGCTGGAATATTTTCAAATACCCTACACAGGACCAGGAGTTACAGGCAGTGCATTGGCTTATGACAAATTAAAATCAAAGGAAATTTTCAAATTTCATGGAATACCCACAGCTAATTATGAAGTGTTCTATAGAAACCAAGATCAACCTATCAAGCGAACTCTGGATTTACCTGTTGTGGTTAAACCCACTAATCAGGGTTCCAGCTTTGGTGTAAGCATTGTTGAGAAAGAAGACCAATGGGAACCTGCATTGGAAAGTGCATTTAAATATTCTGAAGAGATAATTGTGGAAAACTTTATCGATGGAAAACTTCTTGCGATTGGAATGAAGAGTGAAGAACCTATGCCTATCGTCCAAATCGTTCCTAAATCTGGATTTTATGATTATGAAGCCAAGTACACTTCAGGAAAAACTGAATATCAATGTCCTGCTGATTTGACCGAGGTTGAGATTAAAAATTGTAATGATGTGGCCAAAAATGTTTTTAGAGCACTGCGAGGACGAGGATTACCCCGAGTCGATATCATTTTGGATGCCAAAGGAACACCGTATGTTCTGGAGATGAATACCATCCCAGGAATGACACCCACCAGTCTCTTACCAATGGCCGCTTTAAAAATGGGAATGGATTTCGATGACCTTGTAATGGAAATTTTAAACTCAGCGCAATTAGATTATGGAGATCAAGTATGAGCTTTGCTGTAGCCAGGCAAAAAGGACCTGCCGCCGCATGGGACGATCTTCGTTCTGAAAGAAATAAAAAACGCAAGCGCGGCAGTGCTTTAAACTCAAAAAACCCTAGCAAGCCCAAAATTGGTAGTTGGGGACGGGCTTTGGCTGAACTCGCATCGAAGCTTTTTCTAGCAGGAGTCGTAGGGTATCTGGTTTTTGCGGGATACAACTTTTTAATTACAACACCCAGGTTTCAAATTCAGGAAGTTTCTTTCCGAGGAAATCAGGTATTGAGCGATTCAGAAATTTTTGATTGGCTGGGACCTATAAAGGGTGAAAACCTGATCGCAATTGATTTGGTGGGTTTGAGCCAACAGCTCTCAGAGCATCCATGGGTACAATCAGCATCCATCCAAAGAAAATTTCCACAAGGGTTGGAGTTTGAACTTACTGAAAGAGTTCCTTATGCAAGAATCAAAAAAGACAAGATTTATTTAATGGATAATTTTGGTGTCATCCTGTCTCCTGAAAGACCTGAATATAGACATCTGCCTCTTATCGTCCTACAGGAGACAAAGGAAAAAGATTTATTAAATGGGAAAGTATTACACAGCCTTAAAACAATGCACTATTTTAACAAACTTCCATTCTTTAAAAACAACCCACTGGATGCTGCAGAGCTAGTAGGTCACTCCAGAGTTCTTTTCATAACCAAAAACCGAGATCTTCAAATTCAAATGTCTATGGACGCACTAAAAGAGGGGCATAAAAACTTTATGATAATCCTCGATTCACTTGAAGAAGAAAATCTAAAATTTCAAATGATAGACCTATCATTTAAAAATCAAGTTGTTGTTAGAGAAAACTTTAAACCAAGCACAACATTAATTTCGACAAAGAGTCAAACCAACTAGAAGGGGATAGGACGCATGTCCAAAAAAAGTAATTATATTGTCGGGTTAGACATTGGGACCACAAAAATCTGTTGCATCATTGGTGAGGTTATCGATGATGAAAAAATAGACATTATAGGTCTCGGTCAGTATCCATCTAAAGGGCTTCGAAAAGGGGTTGTAGTCAATATCGACAGCACCGTCGAGTCCATCAAAAATGCTGTTGAAGAAGCTGAACTCATGGCCGGATGTGAAATCGATTCAGTTTATGTCGGTATCGCAGGTGGCCATATCAATAGCCTTAACAGCCATGGAATTATTGCGGCAAAGGGCAGGGAAATTAACCAGAAAGATGTCGACAGGGTAATTGAAGCTGCGAAGGCAATTGCGATTCCTCTGGACCGCGAAGTGATCCATGTTCTTCCCCAGGAATATATCGTTGACAATCAAGATGGAATTAAAACTCCGCTTGGAATGGCTGGAGTCCGCCTTGAAGCTAAGGTACATATCGTTACCGCTGCCGTAACATCAGCACAAAACATTGTTAAATGTGTCAACAAGGCAGGCTTGGGAGTATCAGATATCGTACTGGAGCAACTCGCCTCCAGCGAATCCGTTCTATCACAAGATGAAAGAGAACTGGGTGTTGCCATGATCGACATCGGCGGGGGGACATCTGACCTCGCAATTTTTTATCAGGGTGCAATCAAACACACTTCTGTCTTGACCATTGCGGGTGCGCAAATGACAAACGATATTGCCATAGGTCTCCGCACCCCTAATGCCGAAGCAGAAAAAATCAAGCATTCCTTCGGGTGCGCCTACTCACCCCTAATAGCGGAAGGCGACAATATTGAAGTGCCTAGCGTAGGGGGAAGAGATGCTAGAACGGTACCTCGACAAATTTTAAGTGAAATCATTGAAGCGCGAACGCGTGAGATGTTTGAATTACTGGATCACGAAATAAATGAGTCGGGATATAGGGAAATTATTTCATCTGGAATTGTTCTTACGGGTGGCGTCGCAAGTATGCATGGAATGGCTGAATTGGCTGAAGACGTCTTTCAATCCCCGGTAAGAGTTGGAACCCCGATTGGTCTTGGTGGGTTAATCGATGTAGTAAGTAATCCCATGTATGCAACTTGCACGGGTTTGATTCAATACGGTTCAAAGAGAATAAAAACAGGACCCGTGCGAGAGCTTCAAGGGCGAAATTTATTCGATAAAATTTTTTCACGTATGAAAGATTGGGCAGACGAATTTTTTTAAAAAATGGAGGACAACATGAGTTCAATAGAGTTTGAAAACGAAAGTGACTACACCGCAACCATAAAGGTTGTTGGTGTGGGAGGTGGTGGTACCAACGCAGTCAACTCCATGGTTCGCGATAGCCTCCGTGGAGTGGAGTTTATTATCGCTAATACGGATTTACAGTCCCTGGAAAAATCAGAATGTCCTGAGAAAATCCAGATAGGCGGGGAACTAACTCGTGGTCTGGGGGCAGGTTCCAGCCCTGAAACAGGAAGAGATGCCGCTGAAGAAAGTGAAAATATTATTCGGGATATGCTGGAAGGTGCCGACATGGTTTTTATCACCGCAGGAATGGGTGGAGGGACCGGGACAGGTGCAGCCCCTGTTATTTCTCGAATCGCAAAAGAAACAGGAGCGCTTACTGTAGGTGTAGTGACGAAACCGTTCGCATTTGAAGGGAAAAGAAGAATGCGACAGGCTGAAGAAGGAATCCTGGAGCTAAAAGAAGCGGTTGACACTTTAATAGTGATTCCTAATCAAAAACTTTTAAGCTATGTGGGAAAGCAAACTTCTTTCACCAGTGCTTTTTCCATGGTGGATGACATTCTCAAGCAAGCGGTTTGCAGCATCTCTGATCTGATTGTAATTCCTGGACTCATTAATCTCGATTTTGCCGATGTAAAATGCATTATGGGAAGCATGGGCAAAGCACTTATGGGAAGCGGAATTGCTACAGGTGAAAACAGGGCAGTGGAAGCAGCACAAAAAGCAATTTCAAGTCCATTACTGGATGAAGCAACGGTTGATGGAGCTCAAGGTATTCTAATCAACATTACGGGCGGAGAAGATTTAACGCTAATGGAAATCAATGAAGCCTCCATGATGGTTCAGAAAAATGCACATGATGATGCCCATATTATTTTTGGTGCAGTAATAGACCATAAAATGGAAGGTGAAATGCGGGTAACTGTGATCGCTACTGGATTCGATAATGCAGCGACCCAATCTGTCAGCGAAAGACCTGTACTGAAAAAGGTGGTTGGTGGCGACCCACATGTTGAGGGCGACGATGCGGCATTATCTTACAAGCATCTAAAGTCACTGGCATCATCTATAAAAGATGAAAACCAAGACCCGGGAAACTTGAATGAGAACTTCGACATTCCCACGTTTCTGCGTAAACACGCTGATTAATCGCCACCGTTACCAGTGAAACTGGCGGGGAAACCCGCCGGTTCCAGGTGGTTTAATCTGGTCGTTTGATTCGAAAGAATTTAGCCATTAACACCCCAATTATATTTAAGGTAGGAAACTTTAATCTTTGAACTTTGCAATTCTTTTGCCGCCTCAGGTGAAACATAATTGCTTATGAACTTCAACACCCCTCCCCTGCTTTCAAAATCATCTTCGAACCATTTAAAAATTGACGACAGATAGACTCGGTTTTTCACCTTGTCAATTTTCATCCCTTTTTCTGTAGATTCTATAAACATTTTCATTTGATCATCCAACTGCTCGTTCAACCTTTCTACATTGAATGCCTCAAGCCTTAGGTCAGGACAACTGACAGAAGCGCAAACGATAGCAACATGAATTCTAGGCTCATCCATCTTCCTTAATATTTCATGTTCAATTTCATTAAGGGTTCTTTGTTTCCCTGCGACATGCCCTGCGGGTTTCTTCCAAACCGGACTAAAAAAACTTCCTGCATCCTTAATGCTTTTTATAGGGAAACGGTCAGCCACCATTTTTGCCGCAAGAATATTATAAGTATTAATCCAAAACACCAGTTTTCCATCTCGGGTTAATGAATCTGGCTGGGCCGAATTTAACCTGGAGACCAATTTTTCAAATCCCATGTCATTTTTTAAACCCATGTAATTAACGGCATTAATAGATATGCCATCAACTTTTTTGAGACTGACATGCTTTTTGATCAGGGCATCCCAATCTGAAAAATCAAAAGCTGCTACCGGAAAAATCCAGAGAAAAGTGACTACGAAAAAAGCGGCTGAAATCGCAGTATATTTAATAGCCCACCTTCTTTTCATTATGTTCTTTGGCATAATTCGAACCTCTTTCAAATATATCTTAAAATAATCACTACTATTTATTAGTACTTTCGTGGGGTTTTTCCTTACAAAAAAACAAAGCTTCTACTTATAATGCCTTACTCCAGACTTGATTAATCTCTCTCACACTAAAAATGCCTGAAATAAAAAAAATGCAATTTAGCCCTGATTGCGCAAAAGACATTCTATATATCTCTGACCTCGATGGAACACTCTTACTTCCAGACGGCACATTTCCAGAGAAATCCAAGGCTCGCCTGAATCATCTTATAAACGATGGAATGAAATTTACCATTGCAACAGCTAGAAATTATGATTCCGCTCACCCTATTTTAAAGGGATTAAACATCGAATTGCCGGTTGTCTTGTTTAACGGGGTTTACCTGGCTGATTTCCATACCGGCAATATACTGAAGCATACCCAATTCATAGACAAAGAAGTTGTGGATAGTATGTTAGGACTTGCCCAAATAAATAATATTGAACCTTTTATTTATACATTCGGAGAACAACATCAGGTTTATTACCGCCAAGCCACCAATGCTGGCTCACAAGCTTATTTAAACAGCCTTGAAAAAGATGGACGGGTAAAACAAGTATCAAATTTCCTATTTCAAGAGGATGAACAAATATCCGGTTTTTTACTGATAGGAACCTTAGAAAATTTAAACCCAATTTACCAGAGCCTTAATGAAAAGCATTTTGACCATCTTAATTTATATTTCGCCGAAGATGTTTCTATGAAAGGGTATTTTTGGCTGCAATCCTTTCACCAACAGGCTAACAAAGGAAACATGGTAGAACAACTGGTGGAACGTATAAATTTCCCCTTGAGCAAAACTCTTGTATTTGGAGACTATCTGAATGACCTTGATATGTTCCGGGTCGCCGGATATTCAGTGGCGATGGAAAATGCGCTGCCCGAAGTTAAAGAATCGGCCAATCAAATAATTGGCAGCAACAGCCAGGGAGCCGTATTGAATTTTCTTGAGGCTGTCTGGACAAACTCATAAACTTATTTAATATGTTATCAATGTTTGTATAATAGAAACTTAATATTTTTACCGGAATATATAATGTCTGAGCAACCCAAGGAATCAGAAAAAACCATATATCAAAGGGATAAGACAGCCAAAGAGCCAAAACCCGTTGTCGATACCCCGAAAACGCCAGCCAGGCCAAAGCCAAAGGTTAAAAAGGTTTTTGTCCCCAAAAAAACGACTTTCACGACCGATAAACCCATGGAACACCGGGTTAGAAATATTAGGCTAACTTCTCAAGAATCCGCAAAGATGATTTGGGAAATACTGATAGATTTTCAGAACGATCTGGCAAAAGGTGAAGCAGACGATCCAGACAAACCTTTTCACGACTGGGAAAAGGTGGAAAAGTTTTTTACCCGTCTAGCTAAAAAATACAGCGTGTGTAAAAGCAAAAAACTTGGAGGCGATTTAGGCTGGATCTATCGAGGAATGGGGCTCCCCGAGCAAGTAACCACTCCAGAACTTGTGGAAGAAATAATGGGCCTGGAAAAATTTGTGATCCACGATCCAATTAAAAGCAATCTTGGTTTTCATCTACTCATGATTTGCGAGAGCCAGGTTCACACTCCCAAAGAAAAACTACCAGAAAAAGAAAGTCGGCCACTTTTTTAGCCCACTTGGCGTGGGGCCAACAGGTCTGTTCCCGTAATATTGAAAGGGATCGGTGAGCCCTTTACAATAGGTTCGCAGACATTTCCTCGCCGCTAGGGGGGCGGCAACCCGCCACTGGTAATAGGTCAAACCCGAATTTGAGAACTATTTCTGTTAGGCTTCTGGATGTGAGCTGTTCATATTCCTTCCCACGGTAATGGGCGGCTAGCTGCCCAAAAAGAAACATCGGATTTTTTCTACAACGTATTCCTGTTGCGCCTGGGTAATTTCATGAGAAATAGGAAGAGCTAATGATTCATCGGCAGCTTTTTCTGATTCAGGAAAATCTCCCTTTTTATAACCTAGCGATTGAAAACATTCCTGAATATGAAGTGGTAAAGGGTAATAAATTTCGCAACCAATCTTATTTCCATTTAGAAATGCACGCAATTCATCTCTGCGGTTTCCGGCACGAATGACATATTGGTTAAAAACGTGTCTTGGGAAAACTTCCGGTGGTAACTGAATATATTGAGTCAATGCATTCTGTTGCAATAATTGATTGTATACCGTTGCATTCTGCCGTCGCTTTTCTGTCCAGCCCTCCAGATAATTTAACTTAGCTTTCACTACTCCTGCCTGCAAAGCATCTAGACGGAAATTCCCCCCGATCGTTTTATGATAATACTTGGGCTTTGAACCATGAACACGAAGCACCTTCAGTTTCTCGTAAAGATCTTCCGAGGAAGTTGTCACAATCCCCCCATCTCCAAATGCACCGAGGTTTTTTGCTGGAAAGAAAGAAAAACAACCCATATCCCCCAGAGAACCCGATCGTTTGTTTTTATATTCAGAACCAATGGATTGAGCCGAATCTTCAATTACAATCAGATTATGTTTTTTGGCTATTTCCATTATTGGATCCATATCTGCACATTGTCCATACAAATGCACGGGCATGATGGCTCGCGTTCGTGAAGTAATACACCTTTCAATATGTTCTGCTTTTATATTAAAAGTAACATCGTTGATATCTACAAATACTGGTTTTGCTCCTGCACGAACAATGGACCCCGCTGTGGCAAAAAACGTATACGGAGAAGTGATAACCTCATCACCCTCTCCTATTCCAGCCGCCATCAATGAAATTAACAGGGCATCCGTTCCAGAAGAAACACCTACCGCATACTTTGCTTGACAATATTCCGCTATCTTTTCTTCCAATTCCGATACTTTTGCACCAAGAATGAAATGGCCTTTTCGGGTGGTATCGGCAATTTCAACTTCAACATCATTCAATATTTGATGGTAGGAAGCAGAGATATCGAGAAGCTTTACTTCTTTTACCGGTTCAGTAGGACTCTCAATCTTAGATTGCAGTTGTTCTGGTGTTAGAAAAAGTGCTTCATCCCCTGAAAATTTTTCGGGGATGTTGGTGACCGCTGCATCGAATCCGCAAGACTGGACGAGGATGGACGCCAGCTTTTCCTCAAAATTCTCATCTTTCAAAGCATCCTTCAGATCGCCAGCAGTAGGAGAAACCACACTCAAACTACTTAAAAGATCTTTGGCTTTCTTTCTTTCCTGGCTTTTTAATCCTCTTAATAAAGTGGGAAGAGTGGTTGATGCTACCCAGCCTTTGCATCGGCCCGATCGACAAAGATCCAAAACAGGTGAATCCTTTGCAGATGAAAGAGCCTGAATCAAAAAATCATGATGTAAAAGAATTTCCATATTATGTGTACTTACGAGGAGGTTAAAAAGATATTGGTAGAATTAAAAATAGACATCCTGATCAAGGTTTTCTTTTAGGATGATTTCGGCCGGAGTGTAATATTTTTTATTCGAATTACATTTCTTACATGCTGGAACAAGGTTTCCCCGACTACTTTTTCCACCCCTGGAAATGGGTACAATATGATCCATTGTAAGTGCGTCACCGGGGAAATGGCCTCCGCAGTAATGGCATATTCCAGACTGGACTTTTTGTTTCCACCATTGTGACTGTCGTAGTTTTCTTGCTTTGGCTTTTTCTATTTTAAATTTTTTTTCATCCATAATTAAATCAAGACTCAAACGTTTTACTCACCCAGGCCGGGTTAATCATTTGTTTGGGTGACCAGTTATTTCTTACTGCACGCACCGTACCCGTCATGCTTCCTTTAGGATACCAATGAATGTCCCCCACATCGAACTCAAACCCAAGAGCGGCTGAAAGTCGCGTTTTCGAAGTCCAAAAACAACTCCCATAACTGAATTCAAAGATCGGGTTAATATGCAGAATAAAAGTTTTGCCTCGCGACGTAAAAGGCAGGGCAACTTCATACAAGCTCTGTATTTCCAAACGCTCAGGAAGGCGCCAATCACCATAGCCGCCAAGCTTTTGGGTATTTAATTTTTGAATATACTCTTGCGCATCATACCAACTAATATTATTACCTGTTTCTAAATACGCATAGCTTTCTTGCCACATTAAACCGGTAAGGGAATCAGAAATTGTATTATCTTCATTATCTATAAAACGAGCTGACATATCAAAACCTGAATTTTATTAAAAAACTCACAGCACCTTATAGCTCAATCCCCAAGCAAATCAAAATGAGAATAGCATAATAATAACAAAAGGTTATGCGTTTTCTAGTTTTTCACCTTCTGAAAAGAAAATATTTCCTCAATCCAAATATAAAAATTTATTTTTTATCCTATTGCTAAGAATTACACAAAGGTTCATAATTTATCAGTTAATTTCAAGGTAAATTTGGGACCCAAATTTCAGCCTATGAAACCCAAAATCCCTAAATCTGATAATAAAACTTCCTCCGGTTCCCCACGGTCAAAATCCAGCTCCACACCTAAACCAAAAACCAAAAATCTATCCCGCTCCAGTTCAAAGGCAAATCAAAAATCTGCTCTAGATCATGTAAAACGCAGTTCTTTAAATAGAAGAGTGAATAATATTATTAGCGAACGCAATAAAGCCATTACTTCGCTAAAGGAAATGGGAAACAAATATGAAAAACTTTTTTCCGTTTATTCTGACGGAATTTTGATTTTCAATTCTGAAACAAAACGAGTCATCGATGCCAATGACTCCGCTTGCAAATTATTTGGCTACAGCAAAGAGGAGTTTGTTCAACTGACCATCCCAGAAATCAGCCTGGAACCTGAAAAAACATTGGGCCAACTGGAAAAAACTATAAAGGATGAATTAAAAACAATTCCGTTAAGTTTTATCAAGCCCAAATCAGGTGGATCAGTCCCAACGGAAATAACCACAGGTGTTTTTCAGGTTAAAAACAAGAACTATGTTTTTGCAATTTTCCGTGATATCACCCAGCAAATAAAAGACCAGGCAGCCATTAAAAGAAAATCCATAGAGCTTGAAAAAAGCAACCGGTCACTCAAAGAATTTGTATCTATTGCCTCACATGATTTACAGGCACCCTTAAGGAAGATTATTTCTTTTAGTGCCCGCTTAGAAGAAATGGAGTTGAATTTACCGGTGGAATCACAGGGATACCTCAGTCGAATGCATAAAATTGCATTCCGCATGCAAGACTTATTGAACGATCTCCTGACCTTCTCGCAGGTATCCGCGCCAACAGATTCCGTTCAAAAAATCGATTTAAATATTATCTTAAACGATGTTCTCGAAGACATGGTTCTCCCTCATCAAAGATTGAAAGAGAGTATTGAAATAGGCCCTTTACCAAAATTAGAAGCCAATGTTCCGCAAATGAGGCAGTTATTTCAAAACCTCATTTCAAACTCTATCAAGTTTCACAAAGAAGGGGAGCCCCTGAAAATTAAAATTCATGGGGAACCTATCACCAAAGGCCTTTGGAAAATTTTCATCAAAGACCAGGGAATCGGGTTCAAGGAAAAACATCTGGAAAAAATATTCCAGCCTTTTGAAAGACTGCACGGTAGTAGCGAATATGAAGGAACCGGTATGGGGCTCGCCATCTGCAAAAAAATTGTGGAAGGCCATGGAGGAGCCATCACCGCCGAAAGTCAGCCAGGTAAAGGTGCCTGTTTCATATTCATCCTTCCAGGAAAATAAATTTCCAAGTCTTCATCCTCTGTCAGGTTGTCCCGGCAGAACCGAGGTGAAGCGAAACCCACAATTCTTAATATCTACGATATCTTCTTTTGATTCAGGGAAACGATGACAAATAAGTGGTTTTTCCTCGCTGCCATGGACTCGGCAACGATTGTCCGAGGTCAATTCACTGCAAGGAACATCCATCGAATAATAAAGTTGGTTGCGTTTTTCATCAGACCCAACAACACGAATTCCACGGTAAGACAAATAACGTTGGAGCTCTTGCATATTTCCATGTTGCTGCAAAGTAACATCTCGCACAACTGTCATATTGACAGTTTGGCAACACTCACCGCAGGAGTGGCACTCCCCTTCACGCTCCATAGGAAGATTCATTTTCGACACTTTCAAAAATTTCTGGTTATTTTTTTCTTTTTGCAGCCTTGGTCTTTTTTCCTGAATGCTCAACCGTAACAGTGGTGTGAATTCCCCCTCGCACGTTGAAATCCCCTATAATTGTCATTTTTCTAGGCTTGCAGGCTGAAACAAGGTCGTCCAGGATGATGTTGACCACTTTTTCGTGAAATCCGCCTTCATTTCGGTAGGAGGTCAGATATATCTTCAGTGCTTTCAATTCAATGCAGAATTTGTCTGGAACATAGCTGATATACAGAGTGGCAAAATCCGGCTGGCCGGTTTTGGGACACAAACAGGTAAACTCCGGGCACTCCATATCAATGGTGTAATCTCTCTCAGGGAACGGATTCGGGAAGATTTCTACCTCTATAATCCCTTTATTTTTGGTATTTTTCATAATATCTCAAAAAAAATTAAAATTTTTTAGTTCCTAACCTTGCTTTTCAAGTTTCGCGTTATATATAGTATAAGCACTCCACGCCATAGAGTGCTAACACGCTGAAAACGGGATCTCATTTCTCTTCAACGAGAACAAAACCCCTTTAAATATAACAGTTTAATCGAATTCCAGTGGGAATTTTGTATTAATTATTAACTATTATCAAGTCTAACATTTTTTTAAGGAGTCTTTATGAAAATCCGACCGTTACACGATCGAATTTTGGTTCAACCGATTTTAGAAAAAGAAGTCCGCAAAAGCGGCATCATCATTCCTGATTCAGCCAAAGAAAAGCCCATCGAAGGGCGTGTCAAAGCAGTAGGAAATGGCAAGATTGGCGATGACGGTAAGCCCGTCAAGCTCGAAGTTAAAGTGGGCGACAAAGTCCTTTACAGCAAATACGGCGGCACAGAAATCAAATTTGACGGAGATGACTTCCTGCTCATGCGTGAAGACGACGTTCTGGCAATAGTAGGTTAATTTTTCCGATAAAAATATCTAACAAACATTTCACATCTCTTAAAAGAGAAGGAGATTTAAGTTTATGGCTAAACAAATTGTATATGATGAAACCGCTAGACATAAAATTCTAGCAGGTGTCAACCAACTCGCTAACACCGTTAAAATCACCCTCGGACCCAAAGGCCGAAACGTGGTTATCGATAAAAAATTCGGTTCCCCTACCATCACTAAAGACGGCGTGACCGTTGCGAAGGAAATTGAATTGGAATGCCCTTTTGAAAATATGGGCGCGCAAATGGTAAACGAAGTTGCCAGCAAAACCAGTGACAACGCCGGTGACGGTACCACAACGGCTACTGTTCTGGCACAGGCTATTTTTCGTGAGGGAATGAAATATGTAACAGCTGGCGCAAGCCCAATGGATATTAAACGGGGCATAGAATCTGCTGTTGAAACAATTATTCCTGAGATTCTTAAAATGGCAAAACCTACCAAAGATAAAAAGGAAATCGCACAAGTAGGAACCATTTCCGCAAATCAGGACAAAGCCATTGGCCAGATCATTTCTGAAGCTATGGACAAAGTAGGTAAAGACGGCGTTATCACCGTTGAAGAAGCAAAAAGCATGGACACTTCCCTCGAAATCGTTGAAGGAATGCAGTTCGATCGCGGTTATCTTTCCCCTTATTTCGTGACCGATGCAGAACGCATGGAAGCTGTTTTGGAAGATTGTTACATTCTTCTTCATGAAAAGAAAATCACCAGCATGAAAGATCTTCTGCCATTGCTTGAGAAGGTAGCAAAAGGCGGAAAACCTCTTCTCATTCTTGCTGAAGATATTGAAGGTGAAGCTCTTGCAACACTGGTTGTCAACAAGCTTCGTGGCACCTTGAATGTTTCAGCTGTTAAAGCCCCTGGTTTTGGCGACCGTCGTAAAGATATGCTCAACGACATCGCTATTCTCACCGGCGGCAAAGTCATCACCGAAGACATTGGTGTATCTCTCGAAAGTGTTGAGTTGGCTGATCTTGGTCGGGCTAAACGCATCACCATCGATAAAGACAACACCGTAATCGTTGACGGTAAAGGAAAAGCCTCTGATATTCAGGCTCGAGTCAAACAGATTCGCAACCAGATCGATGAGACTTCCTCTGATTACGATCGTGAAAAACTCCAGGAACGCCTCGCCAAACTGGTTGGCGGCGTAGCTATCATTAAAGTTGGAGCGGCGACCGAAACAGAAATGAAAGAAAAGAAAGCTCGTGTTGAAGACGCCCTGCACGCAACCCGTGCAGCCGTTGAAGAAGGAATCATTCCAGGAGGCGGCGTCGCATTCATACGTTGTCTGGAGACCCTCGATAAAATCAAGGGCGACCATGATTTCAAACTTGGCGTAAAAATCATTCGCCGAGCTCTCGAAGAACCACTTCGCCAAATCGCTACAAATGCGGGAGAAGAAGGTACCGTTATTTGTGAAAAAGTCAAAACCCTCAAAGGCAATCAGGGTTTCGACGCTAAAAAAGGCGAATACACCGACATGATCAAAGCTGGCATCATCGATCCTGCAAAAGTTGCCCGTACTGCATTGCAAAATGCGGCGAGTATTTCAGGATTGCTGTTGACCACAGAAGCGATGATCACCGATCTTCCGGACGAAAAGGAAGAGCACAATCACGGTCCTGCTGGCGGTGGTATGGGTGGCATGGGCGGTATGGGTGGCATGGGCGGTATGCCCGGTATGATGTAAGCTACCCCTTCAGTTTTAGAACAATCCAACCCCGGTCCCGCTCCAAGAGTGGGATCGGGGTTTTTTGTTTAATACGCTATTCTCTACTAAAAATAAAGATCCTGCTGCTTAGAAATTCCGAATTATCTGCTAAAAAAACAAGCCTCCATTGAATAAAATCTGCAAGACCATTTAATTAAATCCCCATTTTTCCTACTTTTTTACAAACTCAGCACTAAAGGTATTTCGCTCCCTTGCCGAAACTTAATTTGAACATTGAAATTTTGTTGAAAGGAAGATTCATCCATGTTGAGCGAACACGATCGAGAAACTTCGTTAAAATCGGTTTATAGCCCCATTGAAAAATGGCTGAAAAAGATTTTTCGTATTAAATCTGCAGATACAAGTAAAGCTTCTGATAGAAGAGATTTTTTCAGGCTCTCACATGATGAAATTCAGCCGTTGGATCTTTGCCTGACAATGCAAGACGAACAGGTATTTTGCACATCCATTGAAGACCTGAGTGCTAGTGGGTTCAGTTGCAAATTGATCGAGTCCGGAACCATTCGCTGCGGCGAGCCCATGTCCGCATTATTCGTTTTGGCGCTAGAAGAACCCGTAATCATCCGCACCGAAGTCTATCTAATTTCTATAGAAGGCAGTAAGGACGAAAGGTTATTCCGCTTCCGCTTTTATGACGAAATTAAAGATGACGATCGGGAATTGATTCACCGTTACATTGTTCAGAAGCAGTTTGAGTTACTTCAGAACAAAAGTAGGAAAGACTGGGAAGATGAAGAGTAGCCTGGCTTCCTAGCCGGAGATTAATGCTTCAACAAAATTTTCAGGATCAAATGCCTGCAAGTCCTCTGCTTTCTCACCCACACCAATAAAATGAACCGGGAGTTTTAATTCTCCTGATAAATTTAGCAGCACACCGCCCTTTGCCGTTCCATCGAGTTTCGTCATCACCAATCCATTCAGTTCCAGTGCCTCATGGAAAAGCTTGGCCTGAGAAATACTATTTTGTCCTAAAGTGGCATCAAGAACCAATAACGTCTCATGAGGCGCGCCCGGCAAAACTTTTCCAATAACCCGTTTTACTTTTTTTAGTTCTTCCATCAGATTCTGATTGGTCTGTAATCGTCCAGCCGTATCGATAAGCACCACATCTACATCACGAGCAACAGCAGCCTGGACAGCATCATAGGCCACAGCCGATGGGTCGGCACCACTTTTTTGGCTAATACAGTTAATATCTGCACGTTCAGCCCATACTTTCAACTGATCTACAGCAGCGGCTCGAAAGGTATCCCCTGCAGCTAATAAAACTTTTTTACCTTCCTGTTTCCATTTTTGCGCAAGCTTGCCAATGGTCGTGGTTTTTCCCGAGCCATTAATTCCGACCATAAGAATAACCAGAGGTTTATTTTTGGAAAATTCTATGGGATTGATGTTTTGTGAAAGGACTTCTATCATTCGCCCTTTCAGATGCTGTAATACCTCATTATTTTCTCGAATCCGATTTTGTGCCACATCCTTTTTTAAATCTTCCAAAATGAAGGCGGTGGTTTCCATGCCGACATCGGCAATCAGAAGTGTTTCTTCAAGTTCATCCAATAACTCAGGGCCTACTTTTGCCTTACCCTGAACGATATTTTCAATTCCACCCGCAAGATTGGAACGCGTTTTCTGCAATCCCGATTTGAGGCGGGCAAAAAAACCGGATTTAAGCTCTTCCTCCGGTGTCTCAGTTTCTTCCATTCAATCCCCTCTTATACTAATTGTTAACTTACCCTTCCCAATGGGACTATACCCTGTTTATGGCGCTAAATTCTACGGAAAATCAATTGGATAGACCACCCCGAAAGCCTTTATAGGTAAAGTTTTATTTGATTTCAGCCGTTATGGCATTTAGACTCTTTTTGTTAGAGGGCCCCTCGTTCCGGTTCCGGAAAAAGAGCTGAAAATTATTCTGTGAGCAAACCTAAAGTTAAAGGCTTTTAAGTATTCAGTTCGCTCTACAAGTATTGACCTATTGCCAGCGGCGGCGCGCCGCAGAGGAAATATATGAAAATTGCTGTTTGTAACTCCGTTGGAATCGATGCCGATGGCTATGCAATGATTCACTCACCGAGCCGTTGGACCAATAGCACAAAAGACCATAACATATTCACCTACTACCCTTGGCAACTCGCTTATTGTTCCTCCATCTTAAAAAGAGATACCGACCACGAGGTCAAGTTTTTTGATGGGTGCCTGGATAAATGGGATCACGATGCGTTTGTCGAAAAAGTCTCTGAATTTGGCCCTGATTACCTTGTAATGGATTGCGCCACGCGCACAATCGATGCAGATAGCCGGTTTGCCATGGAAGTCAAACGCCGGTTTGGCACCAAACTAATTTTCTGCGGTCCTCATCCGACGACTTTCCCCGAAGAGGTCAGCGAGTATGCTGACTTTGTAATTCTTCGCGAATACGAAATGGTCGTTCTCGATATTTTACAGGGGAAAGACCATAAAGACATCATGGGCCTCTGGCCAAACACCAATATTCGTCCGCCTCTCGATGTCAACAATTTACCATTACCAGAGGACGATGATGTATCACGACTTGATTATGGAATGCCGGGAGAACCCTCCAGCGAATACCTGGAAATCCAAGCCTATGCTTCTCGTGGATGCCCGTTGTCTTGCACCTTTTGCGTGTGCGGAAATATTTCTTATCAACGGCCCAACTGGCGCCCCAGAAATCCAGAAAATGTGATCTACGAATTACAAACGCTTCGAGCCAAATATCCACAGCTCGAAGGGATTTTCTTCGACGAGGAAGTTCACAATGGCAGTAAAAAATATATCCTCGAACTAACAAAAGCCATTCGTGAAAACGGACTGGACGATTTAAAGTACGACGTCATGTGCGGTCAGTGGCCGATGGATGAAGAAGTTCTCGATAACATGAAAAGCGCCGGCTACTACATGGTTAGACTGGGAATCGAAACAGCAGGAGAACACGCTGCTAAAGGAATGGAGCTACAAAGAAAATTTAACGTCCCAAAATTAAAACAATTGATGCAGCACGGCACCAATATCGGCTTAAAATTTTATGGAACATTTACCTTTGGTGGTGAAGGATCTACCGATGATTGCGATAAAAAAACCCTCGACCTCATTCGAGAATTGCTAGACCGCGAATTACTATGGCGATTTCAGTTATCCATTAGTACACCACAACCGGGCACTCCTTTTTTTAATCGCATGAAGGAGCAGGGACACCTAAAAGACTTGGACTGGAAACATTTTGATGGTGGCAACCATGTCGTGGTCAACCGTCCAGAGTATCCGGCTGAAAAAATCATGGATAACTTTCGCGAAGCAGAAAAACTTTATGAAATGGGTTTCAACCAACGTTACAAAGCAACCGCGCAGGATAATTTTAAATCCGTCCAACTGAAGCAAGACGGAGAAATATTATTGTTTCGCAGTTCGAGGATGAAGCAGATCCACGATGTGGTTAACTCCCTTCATAGTCAATTCAACAAAGAGATAACAGTACTTGCCCAGCCCTCGGTTGAACCTGAATTGCGCAAAAATCCGCACATCAATGAAGTCCTGCTATATGGAGACAACCATTTCAACCAGAAAACATTTCCAGATAGCATGGTTGGAAAATTGAGAAAGAAATCCTATTCTCTGGGAGTAATTCCATTCAACAATATTTCGGGCAACGGGTATTCAGAAATAAAAGCCATCGCAAAACAATCTGGGATAGAAAAACTGATTGCCGTAAATGTCGAAGGCAAAGTTTTTGATTTGGAAAATCCCGGTGATTTTGGACGCGCCCATATTCCAGGATAAACAATGACAGAAGAAACTAAACCCAAAAAAATTCTAGTCATTCGATCCGCGACTCGCATACTCAACCAGACCCTTGTTGCCTTGCGAGAAGAGTTTCCCGGATGCCACATAACAGTCATGGTCCCGCAATCCGTCAAAGAGTCTATGGAGGAGGACCCTCAAGTCAACGAGGTGTTGACCATTCCCGATCAGCGCCGCATGAGTGTGGCTAGCTACGGCAAGGAAAACATACGCCGAATGCAGGAAACGAAATTTGATCTGGCGGTAGCCTTATACAACATTGACCACGGCTTGGGTTATTCTAATATTGATCTTCTTGCTTGTGCTACTAAAGCAAAAAAAGTAAGAGGTTATAATTCCAAGGGAACTTTTGTAGAAATAAATTCATCTACGGTTAGAAAGAAAGCTTTCTTAGAAAAAACAACATTCTTCTGGGTAGGCATCAATTATCTCGCCACCGCAATTTTATTTTTTATCATAACCATCGCATTGACCGGAGAGTGGTTGTTCCGATGTATCTTCAGAAAAAAGCACAAAGCCCCTGCCTCCCAAACAGTAGTGGCATCTCCACCCTCAGTCCGCGAGCCTGTAAAGGCTCAGGTTTAAACATATGAATATCCTTGTCGGCAACTCGGTAGGGGTTGATCGCGATGGCTACCACATGGTCCACGTTCCATCACGTTGGTCTTTGGGGGTTAAAAACTTTACCAATTGCGGCTATTACCCCTGGCAGCTGGCATACACCTCGTCCTTATTAAAAAGAGACACTCCGCACAACATAAAGTTTTTGGATGGCGTGCTGCAGGGCTGGGATGTTGAAACTTATTTACAACATGCGGGAAAGCCCGACTGGCTAATCATGGAAAGTTCCACTCGAACGATCCGCGAAGACCTGCGTTTTGCCAAAACTCTCAAAGAAAATTATGGAACTCGACTCATATTTACCGGCCAACACCCCATGGCGCACCCCGAAGAGGTTTTAAAAACGGCCGACCATGTTTGCATCGGGGAATATGAATTCGGCGTTCTCGATTTGGTTCAGGGTAAAGACTCTAAAAAAATTGCAGGAGTCTATCCCAATGAACGAGGCAATCTAATAGACATCAATCAACTCCCTTTCCCTGAAGATGATGATGTGAGCCGCATTGACTATCACGAGCCAAATTGTCGATACAAACAAATTCAAATGTACGGATCAAGAGGATGCCCGCGCCGTTGTAATTTTTGCGCAGCGGCCACTCTTTATTACGATGAGCTAAATTGGCGTCCGAGAAATGTGGACAACATCGTAAAAGAAATTCAAACGCTCCATGAGAAATACCCCGATATGGAAGGCGTATTTTTTGACGAAGAAGTACACAATATTAAAAAGAGTTTCAATATTTCTCTCGCCAAAGCTATCCGACAAGCTGGACTGCAAGACCTCAAATATGAAGCCATGTGCGAATACGCTTCCCTGGATGAAGAAGCCATGGAAGAAATGCGAGCAGCGGGATACTATAAAATTCGTTTCGGGATCGAGACAGGAAGTGACCTTGTAGCTGAAAAAATGACGCTGGGGAAAAAGCATGACCTGAAAAAATTAAAAGACATGGTTGAGTTTGGAAAAAGCATTGGCATGCTTTTTTACGGAACCATCAGCGTGGGTGGGCTTGGCTCTGATAAAGATGAAGATCAAAAAACTGTCGATCTGGTTTATGATCTCGCCGCAAAAGGTTGGCTGGATGAAATTCAGGTTTCCATCAATACCCCGCAACCCGGAACCGACTTCTATAATTCCTGCACGGAAGAATCACTGATTCCACAGGGGAATGATTGGGAAGGTTTTGATGGCAATGGACATGTTGTTGTCAATTATCCGCATTATCCAGCGGAAGAAATTCAAGCTAGTTTTAAAAATGCTCTGAACGCATTCGATCTGGGAAAAGGCAAAGCACAAGCAAAGGCCTTTGCAGAAAACACCAATGCATCAACAATTCCTGAGGGATCGCGAATTCTCATCTTACGATGTGTGAGAAGCTGGATGATTCAACTCATTTTAGAAAACCTCAAAAATAAAGCTGACATTCTGGGACAAGATATCTCCTTAAACGACCTAAAGGACTTAGATGGACTGGGAGAGTTTTATTCCTATGGGAATGGGTTCTTTGCAACCGAATCGATTTCTTCTGAATTGGCACAAAAGCTTAAGGAAAGAAATTACGATCTTGTGCTCATCCCCGTTGCCAACAATCATCTTGAGGGGTTCCAGAACGTTTTGGAAGTCGCACATTTGATTGAGCCCAAAAACATTAGCTACGTCTATCCAGAAGGCAATATACAGCCTGCCGAAGAATCCCCCGCAAGCATTTAATCTAACATTCTTTATCCCGTCTTAACGGGTTGCGCTGCAATCGGATTGGGTTTCGGGTTGATCATATTCTTCTTTGTAAGAATATCGATCAGATTTTTATCCCGGCTGGAGGTGGCAATATCGATCAAACCATCGCCATTAAAATCACCAATGGCCATTCCCTGTGGGTGTTCATCGACCCGATGATAAATAGGTGGGTATGTAAAAGTACCGTCTCCCTTGCCAAGAGAAACGGATATCTGATCGTCGGTAGAATTTGAAACGGCAATATCTTCCAGGCCATCGCCAGTAAAATCGGCAGCAACCACAAATTTGGGGAAGTTCCCTGATGCAAAATCACGCAAGCTGGTGAAAGTTTTATCCTTATTATTAACAAGGGTCGTGAGGGCATGTAGAGAGTTACTGGACGTTACAAGGTCCAGATAGCCATCGTTATTGACATCGATGTTTACTACGGTGAGTGGCTGTTTGCCGCCCTTAAAAACTTTTGAGATTTCAAACTCACCATCGCCCTTGCCCCATAGAATCTGCACTCCTGTATTTCCTGATCCAGCAAGACCCACAGCGATATCTGTATTATTATCTTTATTATAATCGCCGACAACAATCCCCGTTGGCTGACCGTTGACGTTTATGGTAACCGGTTCTTTGAAAAAGCCATTGCCCTTCCCTAAAATAATCACCACCTGAAAATAGCGCATGGTAACTGCCAAGTCTGAGTTTCCATCATTATTGAAATCACCCGAAATCATGTTTATAGGAATTTTCCCTGGTTTCACCAACTGATTCGTTCTTTGAAAACTTCCCAAACGCGTATTCAAAAATACCTGTATCGTCTGGTCCTCGTAATTGAGCACGGAAACATCTTTATAGCCATCTTTATTGAAATCACCCGCAACCAGACAAATAGGGCCTCTTCCTGTTTTATAAACCAGTTGATCATTGAATGATCCATCGCCGTTTCCTTTATAAAAAGAGAAAGAATGCCCACCACTGTTAGCAACAACCAGATCCAGAACATCATTACGATTGAAATCATCGGCAATAAGAAAAGAAGGTTCGATTCCCGTATCCAACGTATTACTCAACGCAAAAATACGCGGCATTTTTTTTTGGGCTTTTGGAGGCGGGCAGCCAAACAAAACAAAAACCAGCAATATGGAAATTAAGGTATGGGATTTTTTCATAAGGGTCTCAAGTGAAACCGGAGAATACCATAGGAAACAAAATGAAACAATTTTTATGCCCTTTACTTATTCACGTCCTTTTTTCCCTGAACATACATACTCCTTTTTTTAAAGTGCTCAAGCATCCCTTTAAAAATATAGGAGTGGAAACTGGATAAGGCTATCCAATAAATTTTTCCCCAGAAAGGTTTTGGAATAAAATGCGCTCTCAAAGTCAACCGAGTGGAATTTCCCTTTTCTGGATTGAGTTGAAACTGTAACCAGGATAAACCAGGGGTGATCATTTCAGCTCGCAATAGTAATTCCTGATCGTGTTCAAATTTTTCCACTCTCCAAAAATCAACCGAATCACCTACTCTCAAATTGGATAGGTCTCTTCTGCCTCGATGTAGCCCCACCCCACCCAATAACCGATCTATCCACCCGCGAATCTCCCAAAGGAAATTTGCGTGATTCCACCCATACTCCCCACCGATCCTACAAATCTGAGGAAAGACATCACTCGGCAATGCGGGAATTAAAATATCGTGCTCTTCAATTATAAAATCGGAAGACTCAAATTCACATATTGGAAGAAGGTTCTCCATTCCCGCAGGCCGCACATCACTCCAGTGAGAAAAGACCATCGACTTTTGTTCTTTTTCCTGAGCCCATTTTACAGAGGTCTTAAAATCCAAAGGCTCGAAGGGGAGAATAGAGACGACATCATTATTGGTGCAGATCACATCTGTTTCCAGACTGTTTAATAATAAGGAAGTAATATTAATGGGGATAGGAATAAAACAATGAAGCCAGCAGGCATAAACCCGACACATCCACTGAACGGGAAAAGGAACCCAGGAAACATCAATGAAGCGTACGTTTCGGTTGAGAATTTTTGCGAAACTCTGAATCATCTCCTTATAAGTCAATATATCTTTGCAACCCACTTGATAGATGCAGGAACTCAAATCTGGAGTTTCCATAACCCCTACCAAATATTTAATCACATCCCGAATGGCAATCGGCTGGCAACGCGAATTGAATTCAGACAAAAAAGGAATGTACCGGTTATTGACAATCATCGCCTTCATGAGCTCATATGAAGCGCTTCCTGTTCCCAAAATAATTGCAGCACGGACACGGATAACTGGAACGCTGCCCTGCGTAAGAAGCTGCCCCACCTCTCTGCGACTTCTCAAATGGGATGACATACGATCATTTTTTTCTCCAAGCCCTCCCAGATAAATGATCCTTTTGACACCACATCGTTCAGCGGCGTCTCTGAAGTTTTTAGCCGCTATTTGATCTTTTTGAACAAACTCATTATTATTTTCGCGCATGCTGTGAATGAGATAATAAGCATAGTCCACATTCTCTACCGCCGACTGAAGTTCTTCTTCATTCAAACAGTCAGCATAGACCACTTCCATATTCGGGTGAGATAAGATAGGAGGGGAACTTCTATTGCGATACATACAGCGAACGATGTAACCACGAAACAACAACTCAGGAATAAGACGGTGCGCCACATAACCATTGGCACCCGTTACCAAAACCCGAGTACCCACAGGCAAGGGATTAGTAGAAAGATCATCCGTGTAATGGTAATTAACTTTTTCCGAATCCATACCTGCAATATATTCCCCTACCAGGGATATTCGCAAGTCTCCAGCCCATATGAGTTAAATTAATTTTCTAGAAAAAGATGGGTTTCATCCGACGCAGAGGGTTCAGGAACCCAAATGTCACTGACAACGGCATTCTCTGAAGGTGCATACCAGACCGGTGGCCTAACGCATTATGCTACTGCTGTTAGGCACCGTTCTTTCCCATATCGGCCATGGCGTCAGGACTGACTTGAGCAGTCCGGGCCAGATCAGCATGAGACCTGTTTTTACCGTCCCCTGCCTTTTCCAGCACATCACCCATCTTCAAGTTTTACTGCTACGTTCTCTCTTATCTTTCCTTTTGTTCGATCGGTTCTAAATTCTCCAAATCATTTTTTTGGGATGAAAAAGAAAACGGAGAATCAACAAACGCATACACCATGCCTACCATCACTCCACCGCCTACGATATTTCCTGCTGTGACAAACACCTGATTATGAATAAAACCTGCCACTGAAACTTCCGCACCATGTGGAAGGAGTAAAGCAAGACTCATTAATGATTGATTGGCAATGCTATGTTCGTATCCACTGCTGATAAATGCGAACAGACACCAGAAAACCATTATTAATTTAGCAGTATCACCGACATTACGATTCGCAATCCACACCGCAAGACATACCAACCAGTTACATAAAATTCCTCGAAAGAAAGCTTCTTTGGCTCCCAATGACATTTTCATCCCCGCAACTTTAACGATCAAAGCCTGGGCTTCTGCTGAAAGGCTGCCTCCCTGCACCACCAACCATGCCAGAAAAATTGATCCTATTAAATTCCCCACAAAACAAAGCACAAACAATTTTATAATAGGGCTTATCCCCACTCTTTTCTTTAAAGCCCCAACAGCAAAAACCATATTGTTTCCGGTAAACAATTCAGAACCAGCAAAGATAACCAGGCTCAAAGCAATCCCAAAGCTGACACCCATGATCAATTTCATAAAAGGTGCAAACTGGGTACCTGCCAAAGGACCGCCGACGGAAAATATTAAAACGATTCCAAATCCCAGATAGGCACCTGCCAAAGCCGATAATGCCAGATATCCTGGAGAAAAACGGTTCATCATCTTTATTTTCTTTTCCGAAGCATCAGCCATCTTTTCAATATCAGCTTCAAACATGACTTCTTTCCTTTCTAGTTTCGATTAAGGTCTTTTTTTTCAGCATCCAGTTTTTCCAATAATGACTCTGTTTGTTTTACCATTGTGGCCGCAGCCTTCTTCCAGTTGCGTTTGTATTTTTTTCCTTTGATCGGATGCATTTTTTCGCGTGTGTGATACGGTACCACAAACTGCAAAACTTTCGCCAGCTCATCACAAGGAACATCTTCCATAACTTTTACGGCTAGCTTAGGGTCAATGCCAGTACGCCCGCCCATATAAATATCCACCGCATCGACCACTTCCCTGCCACGTTTAATTTTTTTACCCAGCAATCCGACATCGGCGACAAGGTGATTGCCGCAACTCGCCGGGCATCCCGACCAGTGCATGGTGATAGGCGCTGTGTCTGGCAACTTGCCTTCAAGTTCTGCCGCCACCTGCAAAGCTCGTGACTTGGTTTCGATCGTTGCCAGATGGCAATAATCCATCCCCACACAACTCACCAGCCCGCGCATGACGCTTGAAGGATTATAAGTAAACTCCTTCACCAGAGATTCTTCCAGCAAGTCACCGAGTTTCTGATCCGGCACATTCGGGATGACCAGAGAATTGGAATGTGAAAAACGTATCTCACCGTTGCCATATTTTTCCGCCAGACGGGCAATGCCTGCTAATTTGTCTGCGTGAATTCTTCCTACCGGAACTTTTAATCCGACATAGTTCATCGACGCCTGCTTTTGCCGATAGGCACCAATATGCTCCGACTTTTCATTGCTCCTTAAATCGACTCCGGAAGGGTTGAGAGGATTGCTTAACTTTTCCTGCAAAGCCTCGCGAAATTTTTCCTCGCCCCATTCTTCGATAAGAAATGCCAACCTGTTTTTACTGCGCAATTCCCGACTGCCATGGTCGCGGAATAAAAGAATGATCGCCGAGCAAACTTTTACAACATCTTCCGGCACGACAAACACATCCAAAGAAGTGGCAATGCGGTAACCGCCGGAACCCAACTTGCCGCCGACTAAAATATTGAACCCATAAACCGAGTTGCCGCCCAGTTCCTGAACCGCCGGAACCAGTGCAAGGTCTTGAGTTTCTGCGTGCACACAGTCGTCGGCACAACCGGTAATGGCGATATTGAACTTTCGCGGCAGGTTCGAGAATTCGGAGTTACCGGATATATGTTCGTTCAATGCCTTGACCTGTGAATAGGCATCGACCTTTTCTTTAGGGCTCAGCCCAGCCACTGGACAACCCATAATATTTCTTACATTATCCAGCCCCGTTTGGATGGATGTGAGGCCGACCTCTTCCTGTATGGAAAAAATCTCAGGAACGTCATCGATTTTTAAATTGCGCAACTGCACCTGCTGGCGTGTGGTGATGTCGATAATTCCATTGCCAAAATCTTTAACAATGGAACACAGAGCTTTCACCTGATGTGAAAAACATATTCCATTGGGAATGCGCACCCGTTGCATGAAAAAGCCGGGGGTCGGATTGCGCAAAAACAGTCCATACCATTTGAGACGTTGGATATCGTCTTCGCTTATGGACTCCCAGCCCTCTTTCGCGAATCGGGCAATGTCGTCTTTTATTTTTAATCCGTCCTTTTCGGATTTTATGATTTCAATTTTGTTCATGTTTCCCTTTAGTTATTGCGAGCAGATAAACTTCTCCCGCTGGATATACTAAAAGGGATTACAAGTTGCGTGCCAATATTTCAGAAAATGCGTTTATGGCTTATCTAATAGGGGGTTATGGGAAGCTGGCAATAAATTAAAAAAACAACTCTGCTTAAAAATGAAACAAAACAGAAGGCCAATGCCCATTATTAGAGCGCTCTTTAGGCTTTAGATACCTTTGAAACAATCCACGTTGGTTGACGAATGTCGGACAGAGTTATAGGATTAGTAAAATTATCTCTGAATTTTTGGAGACCGGACATATGACTTTTATTAAATTCGAATGGAGCTTTTAGGAACTTTCCCGAACAGACTCTTATCGACCCAAAGCGGACATTAAATATTTGAAGTTCGCTGACCTCTATCTCTTGCCCCGGAGGGTACACCGAAGCAACTCGCTTTTTCAGATTGAGTTTTATTTTCCGGAAAACTCATCACCTTCACATGCTTCCCCAATGTGATATATTCCTTCAGAGAAAGATGGCAGGCCTTAGTGATTGCCCCCTTTATTATCCTCATTGAAAATCAAACCGCAGGAGTTTTAATTATGGAAAGCAACAAACCAAAATACGGATTTCTAAACCCTCAACCCTACATGGAGCAAGCAATTGTTCGCATGAACGAAACTATGACGGTTGAGGTTCTAAAGCCACAGACATGGGACGACGACGAGATTGACAGTATCGTTTCAGTTTGTAAAGAGAAGGGTATCAAGTCCGTAGGTGGGTTTGCGCAAAAAGATGCTTTTCACCATATTTTAATCAATGAAAAACTTGGCAATGTGGTTCCTTCTCGGTTGGCATTTTTCTACTGCATGAATAAATACTTAATGAGAACTTTGGAGAGCGACGCATTCTATTTCGATGCCATAGATCCTCTCAATGAAACTGATGACGAAATTGTAAACAAGATTAAAGAATGGCCATTTATGCTAAAAAACACCTCTCTCTCTTGGACGAGGAATTTTTAAAATTAAAGACGAGCAGGAGTTGAGATCCACTCTCGCCGATTACCGGCAGGATATAGAGCTTCAAGAATTAATCGCATCTCAATATCGTTCTTATCTCAAGAGTGTAGACCCAAGCCAGGTGCCGGCCGTCGCACCGCCTTTTATTGCCGAACATTTAGTAAACATGAATGAGGCTGTTGAGTACTGTTACGAAGGCTATATCACTCCTGAAGGTGAAGTTGTGCACTATGCCCTCACCGAAGAAGTCTATTTCTCTAACCATCAGGCCCTTGGTTACGTCACTCCACCTATTTCAATAGACAACAAAATGGCAGATAAAATTGAAGCATGGGTAAACGACTATATGGGTAAATTTTCTGAGCTGGGATATCGGGGTCAATTTTTTAATCTTGAGTTTTGGGTCATGCCAGACGGAAGCATTGCACTTACTGAAATCAATCCGCGGGCAGCCCACTCTTACCACAACAACTATCAACATTCTTTTGGTAACTCGCTTTACGGTGATAACTTCTTACTGGCCGCAGGATTGAAACCAGAAAAAGATACTCCCTGGGCGAAGTGGCGCCGTGATGCGGGTCACAAGTTCACTCTAATCATTTTAATCACTGGTCGTGAGACGGGCAAGGTGTCAGATATTCTTGATTATGATTATGTCGAACATTTGGAGAATAACGAAAACATTCTTATTCGCCACACCAAACAACGTGATGATGTACTTACTGAAGGTGATATGACCGCTGCTGGTGTGATGCTCCAACAGATGTGGGTGGTCGGAGATACTCGAGAGGATGTAATTCGCAAGGAACATGAAGTGCGGAAAAAAATATACAAGATCCCACAGGAAGATGCTAAGTACCCATCTTACTGGGACCTTTAGGTCACTTTATAGTGGATAGAAGTATTATTGTAAATGGCCCTGCTTTTAAGCGGGGTCAGCTTTTGGGGCAATTCAAGGGGTCATCAATAAAAACTCTGTTGAACCATAAATTGAAATCCAATGCCGCGATATCGTCTGAGCAACAGACCTACTTGCTGGCTGCAAAAAAAAATCTCGAGAAATATACGCCCGTTTGTTATGAAGAGCTTTGTGGGCTTTCTCAAACAATAGAAATAGAACTAGCAAGTTTGCTTTATTTGTCTTGTGAGTATGAACTATGGATGGAGAATTCTCGAGTATCTGAAAAATGTACGGGGTTTATCACAACGAAGCAAACTTCTCAAAAAAATGATCTTATCATGGGGCAAACTAATGATGAGTCCCCTGAGGAATGGCTGGGAGGGAGTCACGATTTTGTATGCCATCATACTGATGACAAGGGTTTGAGAACACTAATTTATACTCACCCAGGAATTCCAGCTTATATGGGAATGAACAGTGCAGGTCTTGTTATGTTATGGCAGTACATCGACAATGGAGAAAGAAACTTAATGAATGGTATTCCAACCACAGCTCTCATCCGAGAGGCTTTGACGTATACCCACCTACGTGATGCCCTCCAGTTTATTGAAAGTGTGCCTCGGGCCGTACCTAACAACTATATTCTTGGGCAAAGTGGCGTAGGGGGTGTCAATATTGAGTGTACTCCGACGATTTTTCATAAAAGAGAAATAAAAAAAGGTAGCTTTTGCCACGCGAATCATATTTTAACCCATGAGAAATTAAAGGCTCAGGATATAAGCCGAACTCGCACTAGCTCAACAAGCCAGATCCGACAAGAAGCAATAGAGTCATTAGTTCCTCAAACCTGTAGCGAGCTCAGTGTTGAAAAAGCAAAAAAAGTTCTCACAACATCTCCTGTTTTTTATGATCGCACACTAGCGGCAATGGTCTTTGCTCCCATGGTTGGTGAAATGCATATTTGTTTCAAAGACTCGCCAAGGCATCATTTCCTAGTTTGCCGGATTTAAGGTAAGGGCCGAACCCATTTCAGGTTAAATTGTCTTGCGGAATTCCGGGTTCGTCAATGGAAACTGTTTCCCCTCAGCCAAAAGTGGACCATTCGAGGGAAAAATCTAAGAGATTCTTTCAGTTAAACTTTTCTTAACCGAATGTCCGCTTTTGGCCGTAAACCGACGCTGCTACCGCCTGCAAAAATCAGTTTACCCCCCCGCCGATATCGAGAAGTAAAGTTTTAATCCCCCCTTTAAAAGGTGCCAACTAGGCGACAAAGCCCCTTAATGTAAATCACCCCAGCCCTTGTGAAATTTAATCTTAGCCTTCATGCTCGGCACGGGTACTTTATGAAAGAAGGAGTTTAAAACCAAAGACTTTAAAAACAATTCTAGAAGCCTAAATGCTACCGTTCGCTTAAAACCGTTCTGACCTATTCGCCCCCGGTCGCAGGACCGGAGGGTAGTTGAAGGACGGGAGTATAAAAGCCTTTATCTTCGCGGTGCCACCAGTTGCCGGTTTTATTGCGGGTCTCGGCATCGGTGAACCAGTAATCGTACACCACAGCCTGGATGTATTTCGGTGGTTTTTCGGGGAACGGGTTGCTGGCCAGCAAATCGAGCACCGGTGGCGAGCCTTGCAGAAGGCGGATCATGAACTGGATCAGCCATGGGTTTCTTTCATAATTGCTGAGCGCTGCGAACCACATCTGCCAGTCGAGCCTGGGTTGGTGCGGCGCGACAAAAGCCGGGGCCTTGTTCAAGTCTTCTGGCTTCCATTTAAACCCATAAGTTTTCCATTCCTGACCATCATTACTTCCCGCTATAAAAATTTCCGGACGCGAAGTGGTCATCACTGCGAACAGTCCGTATTGATTGACAATATGAAAAGGACGAATGGTGTTCACTGTATTTATAAAGATCGAGGGATAACTCACCGGACTGACAAACAGAGGAATGATATATAGTAAAAAGCTGATAGCCAGCACCCCCTGCCCCATTCCTTCGACAAAAAATTTCTTCCATTTTGGTATACGGCTTCTAACTTCTGAAAATGTTATTCGCCATTTTTTCGGAAAGCATTTATTAAACACCGCATCATCGAAAAGCAAAAGGCACAGGGCAATGGTCAGGATATTAAAGAAACAATAGTTTCCCGTTAATATAATCAGGAATTGAAAGGCAATTAATATGGAGGCTGCGGCATAACGAATTCTTCCCGGGCCAAAGATAAAGAAAGGAACAATCAACTGAATGACAAACACGGCCAGGACCGAATATTCCTGAAACCATTGCGGTAACTGATGCGCATACCAACCTATCCAGGTTGGCAGCGGTTGTGTTTCATAATGATAGAGGAGTGCCGACAGGTCTCTCCATGTAGGATCACCACTCGCCAGTTTGACCCAGCCCGATGTGAACATGACCCTAAAAAGCAGGAAACGGAATAGCAGGAGCACCCACGGTGACGGCTGCGGTTCGGTGGCTATTCGCGGTCGCCATTTAAAAGGTGCCAGAAAAATTGCCAGAAACCCTGTTTCGAGTAATAGCGTGTCCCATTGGAACCCGAGAAACTGCTGGCCCACATTGAAAAGGGAAAGGTAAAACAGCCATAAAATGAAAAGTCCGAGTGCCGGGGCAATCCCGGCCATCACCAATAGAGATACCGCCGCCCCAGCCAGACAGATGAATTTTAAAAATCCATCACTGGCATCCAGCCAGAACAGGGTGGGAAGTTTCCAAAACCGTTCGGGCCCCATTTTTGATTCCACTTCCTGCAGCAGGTTTTGCGCCGGGAGGATGCCTTCTTTGCCTATCAGACCCTCTATTTGGCTGCCAAATGAGGAGAAAGCGGCCAGATAGACCAGCCCTAGTATAATAAGGAAGAAACGCCTTGTCAGATGCCAGGTGGGGCGACCCAGAGTGCTCCCCCAAACTCCTCGCGTGAGGAGGCTGAAAAACTCTCTATTTTTCGCCACCTGGCCATATGACCACTCCGATATCGGCGCAAACCCGGGAACCTTTTCGTAGGCCCATAGGGGTACCTTGTGCAGGGTCGTAGCCAGAGCCTTAAAAACGCCCTTAGCTCCAGAATCATAGGTTCCATCCGGATAAATCAGGTAAATCGCGGAATCAAATTTTTCTGGGGGAATCTGGGGATATTGTGAGGCAACCTCCTGCGAGGGCTTATAAACCACCCGGTCTTCGGTAATATGCTGCCACCGGCGAACCCAGAAGGTGCAAAATCCACACGCACCGTCATAGACCAAAACCGGGCGGAGGGCCTCTACAGGCAACTTAACCTTGCTTATTTCTGTGCTCATGGGCACCTTTTACGAAAAAATAAAACATTGCCATAATCCCTACCACGCGGGAAACAAATAACAATAATTATTTCCATTATACCTGCTATTTCCCAGCCATTTGAGGCCAAACCCAAGCCGAAAAAACCCTTCCACTTCCATTCAAAAAAAGATTAATAATTTTGGGCGGTTGGGGCTTGCGTTCCGAGCCGACCTGATATAGTTTCTTTAGTTCTATATTATGATCAGAAGCCTTTTTCTCAAAACATATCCGGGCACTGACCCAACTTTCCAGGAACGATTAAATGGTAGATTTTACGCGTGAAGAAGTTGAAGCTGCGATTGAAGAATATGCATCCACTCTTGTTGAAGAAGAGGAAGATGAGTTTATAGATGATGATGAAGAAACAGGTGATGACGAAGAAACCGTAGAAGCTGAAAACGAGGAAGCTGAAACCGGGGAAGTTGAAGCCGAGGAAGAAGCCCCCGAATCTATTGCAGTTTCTGAACCTGAAGAAGAAGAAATGGGGCCTGCAGAAGTTTTTGAGGGCAAAGATTTATCCGGTCTCGATTTATCTGGAATCAATTTTCAGGGTATCAGTCTAAAGAACACCAACCTGCATAAAACGAATTTTTCAGGCAGCACCCTCTCTGATTCAAATATGGATCAAGCCAATCTGAGTGAGGCCAATTTAAGCAATGCTGAAATGGAAAACGTGAATTGTCTGGAAGCAACAGTAACAAATGCCAACTTTGAATCTGCCAATCTGCAAGGTGCAAAGTTTCTTGGGAGCAATCTTTCCGGATCCAACCTCGAAAATGCAAACTTAAGAAAATCGATATTTCTGGAAGCTAATCTATCTAAATGCAACCTGAACGAAGCTGATCTCAGCAGCTCCGATTTTTCCAGGACCAATTTGAGCCACGCCAAAATCGTTGAGAGCAATCTTAGTCGCGGGCGCTTCAATGGAGCCAATCTGGAGTCAGCAGATTTTACCGATTCGCGTCTGAGCATGGCGGTATTTTTTGAAGCCACTTTTAAGAATGCAAACCTGACCCGAGCTCAAGTTAAAGGTGCCAAGCTGGCAGGGGGTATCTTCGAAAACACCAGCCTGCCACGCGCAGATATTACCGGAGCCGACCTGACCGATGCAAAATTTCTAAATGCCAACTTGAGCCGAGCCAAACTCAATGGGGCTATTTTGCGAAGAACAGATTTAAATGGATCTGACCTGTCGGAAGCCGATTTGAGTATCGCAGATCTAACCGGAGCCAGCCTGACTGATGTCAAATTAATCGGCGCGAACATGGAAAGAATCAAACTCAATCAGGGAAAGCTATCAGGCGCAAAACTATGCGGCGCTAAAATGAACAAAGGTAAATTGTTTCAGGTCGATCTTAGCAAGGCCGACCTAAGCGGTGCCAATTTGACCGGTGCAGATCTCACAGAATCAAATCTGCAAGACTGTGATCTGAGTCGTGCAAACCTCACTGAAGCAATTTTGCTAAAAGCCAACCTCAAAACAACCTTCCTGATTGGTGCCAATATGCAAAAAGCAGAATTGGCAGAAGTGAATTTGGAAGATGCTAATATTGCTGGCGCGAAACTACGAAATACAAATTTCCAAAAAGCAAACCTGAAAAATGTCAACCTTCAGCGCTCTGACATGGAACATGCAGATTTTTCTCAGGCAAACCTGACAGAATCAAACCTCACCGGCTCCAAGCTGGGAGAAGCCATTTTTCGAAATGCGGATTTAACAGGTGCAGATTTGAATTTGGCAGATACTACCGACACCGATTTTTCAGGTGCGAAAGGTTATAATTCCTGAGATACTATTAATAATAAAATATCTGAACTCAGGTAATTGTCTTTAAAATGAAGAAGTTTATTTTTATATTCTCCACAATTATATTAGCTTTCTGTTTTTCAGCTAGCGCTCAAGCAACATCCTTAGAAAAAAATATGATCAAGGGAGCTAAATTTCTTGATGATATTTCTGAAGTTGGATGGTACAGAGTTGAAGGAAAAAGTCTCATCATTGGTTGGAAGGGCCTTCCTAATGATCTTCCACATACAAATCGTAAAGCAGCTATCCGTGGGAGTATCGCAACAGGTAGGGAAGTACATGTTTGGTCTGTACGTTCCTCCCAGAAAAACTGGAATGTCGGAAGCGGGAAGTCCTATATTTGCTTTATCTCTGCAATAAATGGTCGAGTAAAAAATGGAAATTGCAAACGATAAAATCTTAATACCTTAAGAGATTTTTTGCATCTAATCCCCAACAACCTTTACTTGAATAACTATGAACCATTTACTTAAATCAACAAATTTTACCCTGCATATACCCCCTAAAGCCAAACCTTTGACTCTAAAAGAAGTTCTACAACTTAGAGATGGCAGAGAGCTCACCAGAAACCAATTCTCCACCTTTTCCCGGACGATTGCTTTTCTGCCGCATTTGCAAAATATCAACCCTCTTAATTCCCAAAATTGATTTTATTCCCCTCAAAAAAATGGAAAAACTCGAAGCAGTTCAAAAAGTTTTAAGATTCAGCACCCCAACGCGAGAATGGTGCACCAAAGAATTTTCTGTTTACTTCGATGATTTCGATGAACAAAATGTGGATGATTACACCACAGGAGGTTATGGAGATATCGCTGATGAAATCCTCGAACGCGGATTAGATGAACAGATTATCGAAGAAAGCGATTTAGACTAAAAACCAGCACCCTCCTATTCCCAGCCCCTTAATATCCCTTGATCGAAAAAGCCAAACAAGGTTCTTGACCTAATAAGCAAAAGCCTTTAACTTAGAATAATTACATTTATATTTTAAAAGACCATATGAATGCCGACTTGTTAACAAAAAAAATTCTAGTGGTAGACCACTCCAAGGTTATCACTAAGATTGTTCAAAATTTTCTCGCACAATCTGGGTTCAATCCAGAAAATATTTTCCGTGCAGAAACAAAAAACCAAGCCTTGATGATGCTTGACCTGGAAAGTTTTGACCTGATTACTTCAGCGATTCATTTAAGGGATTCTAGCGGAATAGAATTGAGAACGGCGGAGCAATAATGTACCAGTGAGCCGTTGATATATTTTTTGTTGTGGCGGAGTAAAAGTGTCCCACTCACGTTAAGCTTTCTATCCTGTATGTAATCCATATT
>Ga0233439_10000229_pt1 | contig 93009 bp, 79 predicted proteins | sample SI_123_September_6_FD_182713 | JGI IMG/M metagenome (GOLD analysis project Ga0233439, IMG submission 182713) | Seawater microbial communities from Saanich Inlet, British Columbia, Canada - SI_123_September2016_100_MG | ecosystem: Environmental > Aquatic > Marine > Inlet | place: Canada: British...
GTTAATCTATCAAGGTTATCAGCAGTATTTAAAGCAGTTTTGGCGGGCGGATGGAATGGTTATGACCAATCATCAGACCGGTAAAAGTACAGAGTTGATTAATAAAAACTATCAGTTTCAGCAAGGGCTGGGTGGGCGAGATTTTGACCGTAATACGCTAAAGCGTGCGCGTTAAAGTCTTTTCTAGCAGGGTATTGTTTTTGTTCTGGGCATCCCTGTTTCTGAATAAAACAGTAGCTTTGTTGAATGAATAAGAATGTCATGATGTGCACTCAACGAGTGCTTTTTTTGGTATTGATAGTACTCCCTGTTAAGTCACTGTTTGCATGGGAGGTTTCAGGCTATGGCGGCATTGAAAGTTTAGGCTTTTGGGAGTCGCCCTTAGAAAACCAGCAACAGAGTCATTATCTGTCAGCAGTGGTGGAGGCGGAATTTTATCACGAGTGGGATAACGGCCGAGAAAGTCTTGTTTTTGTCCCGTTTTTCAGGTGGTCGGAACATGATGGCCGGCGGACTCATTTTGATATTAGGGAATTAAATTGGTTAAAAGTCGCTGACTATTGGGAGTTAAGGGTTGGGATTCGTAAAGAGTTCTGGGGGGTTACTGAATCCCAGCATTTAGTTGATATTATTAATCAAACTGACAGGGTTGAGAATTCAGATACTGAGGATAAATTAGGTCAACCGATGATTAATTTGGCTTTAATTGACCCACAGGGCGGAACACTTGATTTATTTTTGTTAACAGGCTTTAGAGAGGCTGTTTTTCCAGGATTTCAAGGACGGTTACGCTTCAGTCCACGAGTAAATACCGAACAGGCCCATTATGACTCTGAGGGGTTTGAACGACATCTTGCAGTTGCGGCAAGATATGTGCGATCGGTGGATCAATGGGATTTTGCGCTGTCATTTTTTCATGGCACTAGCCGGACACCACGGTTTTTAAGGACAAAAAATAGTAATGGTGACGATCAATTCACAGCTTATTATGAACAAATCAACCAAGCTGGGCTAGAACTTCAGTTGACCGATGAGAATTGGCTATGGAAGTTAGAGTCCATTGTTCGAGAAGGTCAGGGGCAGACTTATTTTGCTGGAACAGGCGGCTTAGAATATACCTGGTTTAATGTTTTTAGCAACGGCGCTGATTTTGGCGTGTTAGTGGAATACATGTATGACAGTCGGGGATTTAATGCGCCGGTTTTTTATCAGGACGATATTATGGCGGGTTTTCGATTAACGCTGAATGATATACAAAGTAGTGAGTTGCTGGCCGGTATGATTATTGACCGTCGTCGACGAACCCAGTCATACAGTATTGAGGCCAGTCGTCGGTTGGGGGATAGTTGGAAAATGGCGCTCGAATTGAGAGTGTTAACACAAGTTGCAGAGAGTGATTTTTCTTATAGCTTACGAAAAGATGATCAATTACGGTTTGAGTTGAGTTACCATTTTTAAGGTGGGTTTTTCTTAGTGGATTTTAAAATGAGGGGATGCAATTGCATCGGGTAGGGTTTGGGTACTGACCTGACTAACGTGGGCTGAGTCGGGGCCTTGGTGACACCAGTTTATAAATTTTTCCATGTCTGTTTGCTCGCCGGAGGCATCTATTTCTACGCGGCCATCCGCACAATTGCGTACCCAGCCGGTAATGCCAAAGCGATGGGCTTTTTTCTGGGTGCTGACTCTAAAGAAAACACCTTGAACGTGCCCGGAGATGTAAATCTTTAAATGTTGTTTGATGATTTTCTTCCGATGAGGGTTAAAAGCTAAGACATCAGTGGATGCGGATTAATTCAACGTCGAATATCAGGGTGGCATCCGGTTCAATATCAGCGCCTGCACCCTGACTGCCATAGGCCAATTCTGAAGGAATAAATAATCGGTATTTAGCACCGGTTTTCATGAGTTGCAGACCCTCTGTCCAACCGGGTATAACATTGGCCAGAGAGATGGTTAGTGGGTGGCCTCGGTTATAGGAACTGTCAAAGATATCGCCATCAAGGGTACTGCCTTGATAGTGTACGGTGATTTTATCGGTGGCTACGGGTCGTTCTCCGGCGCCTTCTGTCAGTATTTGGTATTGCAGTCCTGAGGGTGTGGTTTTTACGCCCTCTTGTTTTGCATTATTGACCAGAAAGGTTTCTCCCGCTACACGATTGGCCTCGCCTGACGGGCTTTTGCTAAGCGTGTGCAAGGCTAATCCGCACAACAGGAGTATGACTAGGGTGACGAGTAAATAAGGGGAAATACGCATAGTAATATCATATTAAAGGGAACAGTTAATGGTATCAAAAATGAGTGGTTATCCTAAAATGAATTTATCATTATGGGCTCGTTTTTGACTGTTGAATGATCGCATGGGGTTGGCTGCAATAGTAATAGCTCCGGATTAACCTATACTTGGGAATTATTTGTGTTGCTACAAGCAATGTCAATACGGCTGGTTTATGAGGAGGGTGTGCAATGAAGAAAAGGTCAGAACGATTCGTTTTGGGTTCCTCAGGGTGTATTAAGGCGGGGGCAAAAGAATTATTTTTTAATGTTAAAAATATGTCTACGACTGGACTTTTAATTGAGGTTAAGGATAATTATCAGATAAAATCTGAAAATGAATTTGATATGTTCGTGGGCGGTAAAAATTGTGATATTAATTTCCATGTTTTTAACCCCGACGTGTCAGGCGTTGCAAAAGTCGTTGACGTAGCGTTAGCCAAGGGACGACTGATTATTTCATTAAAGTTTTCTGTGATTAATTTTGAAGACGGTTTTATGGTTTTTAAACGCCGCTTACCTCGAAAAGAAACACAGGTTCAAGGGCAGTTGTATTGTCACAAGCAATGGTATTCTTTTATCAGTGATGACATCAGTTTGAATGGTTTGTCAGTTAAGATAGATGTTCCGTGTCCTGTGAGCGAGGGTGAACGGGTTACTCTTGAAGTACCCACGTTAAGTTTTTGCGGTTCTGCCCGGGTGAAGTGGTCGGCACCCGAGGACTGTCGACTAGGGGTTGAGTATATCAACTTGACCCATAATTAGGTATTTACTGATAATCAGAATACGGTTCAGGTAGCGTTCAAAAAATAGGATTGTTTTGAGTAAATTATTTAAATTTAAATGGCCGCCCAAACGTATTATTTATGACCGCGATGGCCTAAGGCCTTATATGGTTCGTTATTACTTGGCCTTCCGTGGAAAGGAGGGTTTGCAACAGAATAGTCAGCCGGTTCCCTTTAATATATACCTTCATCATATTTTATTATCTGATGAACCGGTATTCCATGACCACCCCTGGAACTGGGCTACATTGGTTCTAAAAGGGGGCTATTTTGAAACAACGCCTGCGGGTCGGTTTTGGCGTGGTCCCGGTTCCTTCCGGATCGCCAAAGCAACGGAAATACATTATTTGGAGATTAATGCAGGCCAGCCGTGTTGGACGTTATTTATGAGGGGACAATCGAAGCGTGTTTGGGGGTTTGTTACGGCTAAAGGCTGGCTTGATTATAAAGCCTATTTGGCGCAAAGAAAGGGATCATGAATTAGTTCTTTGAGCGTTTTTTTGAGAGGGGTGTATGTTGCTCGATATCGAGCTGCTCAAAACTTTCTACCACATGCTCGGGTTGGATTAACTGTGGGATTATTTTCATTTTTTCCAGTCGGCGTTGCAGGGGGACATTTAACCCAACAATATAGACTTCATGGGAGTCAACAAGGTGTTGTAAGGTTTCCTCTAAAGTGTAGATTCCGCTGTGGTCTAAATAATACACCTGACTCAGATCAAAAATTATATGCTTGTTGTCAACAGGAATAGTTCGGATGACCTTAACGAAAGCCTGGGTATTCCCGAAAAACAAGGGGCCTTGGATGGTGTTGAGTGCGACGGTGTGGCCATTTAAATCGACAAAAGTCTCCATAGTGAATTTTTCAGCGGTCCAGTCCGCTATTTTTTTCATAAAGATAAAAGCGGCAAAAATCAGACCAATGGCGACAGCATAAACCAGTTGCCAGAAAACGGTTAATAACAGCACGGTCAGTAATACCGTTTTATCAGACCAGCGCATTAAAGGAAGTTCCCGTAACCCTTTGTAATCGATGACGCCAAACCCGACAGTAATTAAGACACCTGAGAGCACGGCCATGGGTATTTGTGAAGCCATAGGCCCTAAGGCAATTAAGATAATAAATAAAAATACGCCGGCAATCATGCCGGAGAGCCGTGTTTTTCCACCGGCTTGAATATTGACGACGGTACGAATAGTCGCCCCTGCGCCGGGGATGCCGGAAAAAAAGGCAGCGATGGTATTACCAATACCCTGACCAATGAGTTCACGGTTAGGATCGTGTTGGGTTTTGGTTAAGTTATCGGCAACAAGGGATGTTAATAATGAGTCTACAACGCCTAATAATGAGAGTATGAAGGCGGTTAACACGTAAGGAAAGAGGGCTGTTATGTCAAATCCGGTAATGATTTCACTGTGAAATGAAGGAAATCCCGCTTGTATCGGTGTTATCGGCGTGTATTCAATACCCATCATGACAGCAGCGGCACTAACGCTAATTACAGCGACTAGCGCACTGGGTACCAGTCTGGTTATTCTAGGAAAAAGGTAAATGATTAGAATAGTGTTAAGGCAGAGTGTTATCTCTGTGGGATGGATATTTTTAAGAGCATGGGGAGTAAATTTCAAACTGCCAATAACGCCTTTACTTTGTCTCCCAGCGAGTCCTTTGGCTTCATCTTGAATAGCCTGGGGTGTGACTAGGTCGGCTTGCTGGATAGTTTCGTGGAATTCTTCTAACACTAAAAGCCCTTTTTCTTCTTCAACGGATAGGATTTTATCTAATAAGATATGCTCAGCCATGGGCAAGTTTTCTTGGATGACTTCCGGGTCATTGACAGGGTTATAGCCGATTGCCGGGAGCAGTTGGGTAATTAGAATAATGATACCAATGCCACTCATAAAGCCTGAAACGACGGTTTGTGGAATGTATTGAATGTAACTACCTAACTTAAGACTGCCAAGTAGGATTTGAAATAACCCTGCGAGTATAAAAACCGAGAGGATAAGCGGTAAGGCATGTTCGGCATTACCGTCATAAGTGACTAAAATTCCGCCGATAATGGTTGCACTGAGAACCGTCATCGGTGCGGTGGGTCCACTTATCTGAGTGGCTGTTCCGCCGCACAAGGCGGCAAAAAAAGCCAGAAAGGCGGCGCCATAGAGTCCCGTAGAAGCGCCGAGTCCTGATTGTTCGCCAAAGGCCAGCGCCAGTGGTAACGCAACAATGCCTGCTGTGAGGCCACCAAAAAAATCACCGCGTAAATGTTTTAAAGTTATCATTTTAGTCAAGTTATGTTTCTTAATCTGGTTTTTTTTTTTTAAGATAGATAAATAGGCGATTTTTTCAAGTATTTTTTTCGCTAATTTTCTAAAACTACTTTATATTATAGTTTCTATTGTTCCATAGTGCTTTGGCTTTATTTTCAGCATCAGATTGAGATGAAGCCTGACCGATTAATGTTAAAGTTATAGCCGTCGTTCCTATAATGGTCGCTTCTGCGTATTCATCGATTAAAGTCCCTTGCCAAAGGTCGGCTAATTGCTGAGGGTTCAGGGTGTCTGGTTTACGGTGTCGTTTGCTAAAAAGAGCCGGCCATTGTTCATCAATACGATGGCTGAGGTGCACACTTTGGACCAGACAGGGAACATCGGGGTTACGTTCTATCTCGCCGCCTTCACCTTTGATAACGGCGACATGCGGGTCATTGAGGATAACAGCGGCTTCTTGGTGTGTGGCTCTATAACCGGGGTGAAAAATACCTTGGATGCTCGCGGTTGCTGAAAATGGGTTGAGCATGCGTGCTAAGGTGTGAACCGGTGAACGTAAACCGAGAATCGGTCGTAAGTTAATAATATGGGCGAGTTTCGGACAGAAATGTTCCAGTGAAAGGTAGCTGAATCGGTTTTGGGTTAATTGTTGCTGGGCTTGTTCGAGAGAGGTCGCCTCAGGTAAGCCAACGTGGCTTAATAAGTCTTGGGTATAAATCCGCCCTTCGGTATGGCCCTTGGCACCGTGCATAAAAACAGTCACGCCATGGTCTGTAAGTAGCCGTACCGCTAATAAAAACCAAGGTAAATGGCGGCGTTTTCCCGCATAAGAAGACCAGTCGAGATCAATGGCTGTCGCAGGGGGCGTGATAGCTATAACGTCACGTGCAGCCTGAATAAAACCGGCCAACTCTTCGGGTGTTTCTTCTTTAACGCGCATGAGCATTAAGAAGGCACCCAATTGTACCTCTTCAACTTGGTTGTCTAAGATTAAAGACATCGCGTCAAAGGCTTCTTCTTGGGTGAGTGAGCGTGAGCCTTTTCGACCCTTTCCCAGAATACGGATATAAGGGGCAAAAAGATGTTCGGATTGCGTCATGGGTATCAACGGGTAATTGAATTCTTAAAGCCTCTGATTTTAGCAGAGGTCTTGTTTTTGGGATTAGTTTTTTATGACTCCAGATTTAATTCTTTGATCTTACGAGTCAGTGTGTTGCGGCCGTAACCTAAAAGATTTGCAGCCTCATGGCGCCGTCCGCGCGTGTAGCTTAAGGCGGCTTTGATGAGAATGGATTCAACGGTTGGAATGGTCTGTTTGGCGATTTCAGTACTACCGGTCTGCAGTTGTTTTTTAATCTGCTTTTCAAGCGAAAGCTCCCATGAACTGTTTAGGGCAGCATCTTCGTTAGGGGTTATTAATATTTCTTCAGGCAGTTCGTCAATATGAATTTCACGGCCTGAAGCCATGACAGTTAGCCAGCGACAAGTATTTTCGAGTTGGCGCACATTACCGGGCCATTTCAAAGAGGTTAATAATTGTTCTGTTTCGGGCTTGAGTACTTTTATTTCGGTATTAAGCTCTTGGGCAGCTTGTTTGAGAAAGTGTTGCATGAGCAGAGGAATATCCTGACTGCGCTCAGATAAGACCGGTATATGAATACGGATAACATTGAGGCGGTGAAATAAATCTTCACGGAAAAGGTTTTTTTCTACTAATGATTCAAGATTTTGGTGCGTTGCAGCGATGATCCTGACATCAACCTTAACAGGGTTATGGCCGCCAACAGGATAAAATTCACCATCGGCCAAAACACGCAGTAGCCGGGTTTGTAATTCAGCAGGCATGTCACCGATTTCATCTAAAAACAGCGTGCCTTCATGAGCCTGTTCGAAGCGTCCGGCGCGTCTGGATTGGGCACCGGTAAAGGCACCTTTTTCATGGCCAAATAGTTCTGATTCCATCAGGTCTTTAGGGATCGCTGCCATGTTCAAGGCAATAAAGGGCTTTTTGGATCGGGGGCTGTGTCGGTGCAAGGCTTTGGCTACCAGTTCTTTGCCGGTTCCTGATTTACCGTTTATTAACACGGTAATATTTGATTTAGCCAGGCGGCCAATAGCGCGAAAAACTTCTTGCATGGCCGGTGCCTCACCAATAATTTCGGGTGTAGATTCTGCAGCTTGTGCATCAGGCGGTGAAATTTGGCGGCTTTTGTGTTGACAGGCGCGATCGACAATCCCAACCATTTCTTCGAGGTCAAAGGGTTTAGGAAGGTATTCGAAGGCGCCCTTATTAAATGATGTCACCGCACTGTCTAAGTCAGAATGTGCAGTCATGATGATAACCGGCAGGTCAGGGTACTGGTTTTGTATTTGCTCAAGCAGTTCAAGCCCGTCTATTCCGGGCATTCGAATATCTGTGAGTATGGCATTAGGGCGTTCAAATTTAAGTGCTTGTAATAAATCTGCACCATTATTAAAACAACGGGTGTTAATAGCAGTTTTAAGAAATGCTTTTTCCAGAACCCAACGAATGGATTTGTCGTCATCAACAATCCAAACATTATGCGTTGTATTCATTACTGTTCTCCACAGGAATATAAATTGAAAAGGTGGTTTTTTCAGGAATGCTGGTGCATTCAATAATGCCGTTGTGTTGGTTGATAAGCGATTGGGCAATCGGCAGACCTAGGCCCGTCCCATCTGCCCGACTGGTAATCATCGGGTAAAAAATCTGGTTGATCATGTTAGGGTCAATGCCGATACCATTGTCGGTTATTGAGGCTTTAATAACTAATTTATAGCGATGACGGCCAACGGTTAATTGTCGACAAATACGAGTCGCTAAGATTATTTGCCCCTGTGTCTGGATTGCTTGGGTTGCGTTTTTTACGATATTTAGAAATGCCTGAATGAGCATATTCCGGTCAGCATTAATCAATGGAATACTGGGGTCATAGTCTTGTTGAATAGTAATATGGTTGTTTTCAGATTGGACGAGTTGTCGAACACGGTTAAGAATTTCATGAATATTTAAGGCTTCTTTTTTAGGGGGGGTATTGGGGCCGAGCATTTTATCCATGAGTTCTTGCATACGATCAGATTCAGAAATAATAATTTGCGTATATTCCTTGAGTTCTGGGAGGCTGAGTTCATCATGGAGTAATTGTGCGGCACCCCGTAAACCGCCTAATGGGTTTTTTATTTCGTGTGCTAAACCACGAACGAGCATGCGATTAGTATTTTGCTGGGCAAATAACTGTTCTTCTTTCGTGAAGCGTAAATGCTTGTCAATTTGCAGTAATTCGACAATAACCCCGATGGATTGAGAGGCTTCCATTAAGGGGGAGATATTAAAATTAATAGTTATGGCTTGGCCAGAAAGATGCAACGATATCTCCCGATTCACCAAGGTGTTACCGGTGTTGTGACAATGTTGCAGATCTTTTGTTATCCTTAAATCAGGATCGTTAAAAAGCTGTTCGATGGAGTGACCGATGAGGTGGCGTGCGCTGTCGGCAAATAAAATTTCACCGGCGCTATTGATGTACGTAAGTTTCAGATCGTTATCAAATAACATGATCGTTTCGCTGAGATGATCAAGAATTTTTTGGTGCACGCTGTTACGATTTCCGCTAGAGGGTTAAGGGTCTATTTAATAAAGAGCAATTAATGTACCAATGTTATATTTTCCTTAAGTAGCCGTTTTAAGTGATTGTTTTCTAAGTGAGTAAAAGATAACTAGAACCATTAAATAAATAATGTGGTGCAGTTTAATTTCATTATAAACAAAAAACGCCCCAAAAAGGGGCGTTTTTGTAAAGCAATACAACCGATCCGGAAGTCCGGATCGGTTAGGGTCGGATCTTACAAACTGTAATACATATCAAACTCAGCAGGATGCGTTGCCATACGTAGACGTGTGACTTCTTCCATTTTAAGTTCAATATAGGCATCAATCATGTCGTCATCGAAAACACCGCCCGCTGTTAAGAAACTGCGGTCTTCATCCAGTGCTTTTAAAGCTTCATCAAAAGAGAATGCGACTTGAGGGATTTGTGCTTCTTCCTCAGGAGATAAGTCGTATAAATCTTTATCCGATGCATCGCCCGGGTGAATTTGGTTTTGAATGCCGTCAAGGCCGGCCATTAACATAGCAGCAAAAGCTAGGTATGGGTTAGCCGTTGAGTCACCAAAACGAATTTCTAAACGACGCGCTTTAGCCGGTGTATGTGGAATACGAATAGACGCTGAACGGTTACGTGAAGAATAAGCCAACATAACCGGTGCTTCAAAGCCAGGAATCAGGCGTTTGTAGCTGTTGGTTGATGCGTTTGCAAAAGCGTTAATCGCTTTAGCGTGCTTAATAATACCGCCAATGTAGAAAAGAGCCGTTTCAGAAAGGCCGCCGTAGAGGTCGCCTGCAAAGATGTTATCGCCATCTTTTGATAGTGATTGGTGAACGTGCATACCGTTACCGTTATCGCCAACTAAAGGCTTAGGCATAAAGGTTGCTGTTTTGCCGTAAGCGTGGGCGATGTTTTGCACGACATATTTAAGTTCGAGTACTTCGTCTGCTTTGTTGACCATGGTGTTAAACAAAGAGCCAATTTCACATTGTCCCGCTGTACCCACTTCGTGGTGATGTACTTCAGTGGTTTGACCCATCGCTTCAAGCGTTAAACACATGGCTGAACGAATATCTTGCAGTGAATCTACAGGAGGCACAGGAAAGTAACCGCCTTTGACCGCAGGACGGTGACCGGTGTTACCGTCTTCGAAGTGTTTGCCTGAGTTATAAGCGGCTTCTTCAGAATCAACTTTGAAGAAAGTATCGCCCATGTCGTCAGCCCATTTGACGTCATCAAAAACGAAAAATTCGTTTTCAGGGCCAAAGTAAGCCGTGTCAGCGATGCCGGTTGAAGTCATATAGGCTTCAGCGCGTTTAGCGATAGAGCGAGGGTCACGGTTGTAACCTTGCATGTCGCTTGGCTCGATGATGTCACAACGCAAAATCATCGTGGTGTCGTCGAAAAAAGGATCCAGTTTGGCAGAAGCTGCCTCTGGCATAAGAATCATGTCTGATTCGTTGATGCCTTTCCAGCCGGCAACCGATGAACCGTCAAACATTTTGCCATCTTCAAAGGTGTCTTCATCAATAGTGTGAGCGGGAACAGTTACATGCTGTTCTTTACCGCGGGTATCAGCAAAACGAAAATCAATGAATTTAACATCGTTTTCTCTGATCATTTCAAGAGCTTTTTGTACGGACATTTACTTCCTCTCCTAAACTTAAATGGTTGTTTTATATAGTTGATTATTCGTCCGCACTGATATTCACTACGACGAATAGTCCGTTAAGATACCAGTTTTGCTTTAAAAATAAAAGGTTTCGTTGACCTTCTGAGGGAGGGGATGAAAAAGGGCCGAGGATAGGGCGGGGTAGCCGTCTAATGAAAACATCGGGGTTATTGCTAAGCTGTTGATTTTGTTATTAAATAATCGTTATGGTCGGGAGGTGCGACGGGCAGGCTGAAAAAAAGTGGTGGCGGCGTTAAAAGACTCGTGCTTTAAAAAAGGCTGAGCCGTATTGGGGAAGGCAGGTGCAAGGTAAAAAGCTTGGGGCAAAAAAAACGGGGCATAAAGCCCCGTTCAAATTTCATCAACTTTAGGAAAAAGTCTTAGAAAGTAATTACGAGATCGGTAGAAACTAAGAACTGATCGTCGCCGCCATCAAATGCATCTGCGCTGCTCCAGTCGTAACGCACTTCAGGACGAACTTTTAACCAATCGGTTACGCTGTAGTTGACACCACCGGTAATTCCGTAATAGTCAGCTTGACCATTTCCAATTCGGTCACCGTCTTGGAACCATTCGCCGCGAACCGCAACGCCAAGAGTATCGCTGACATCATAAGTGATGTAACTGTTAATACCGTACCAGTTATTAGTAACCACGCCAGCTGCATTTTCTTCTTCACCTTGGTCGTGTTGGATTAACAAATGTAAGCTATCACTGAAATCGTGTGTGGCAACAACGCTGTAAACCCAGCGCTCAGCAGAAGTAGAAGTACCATCAACGTCACCTACGACAGCAGCAACGGTTAGGCTGGTTGCGCCATCGGCACTGGTCCAGTCTGCGCCACCGATGTAACTCCATGCGTCATCAGCAACTGAGTCGAAGTTGTCCCAACCATTAACCGCACCGGCGCGAAAGTTAATGCTGTCAGTCAATGCTGTTTCAGCTAAGAAACCGGTATGTGTGAACGGTTCGCCGTATTGCATGGTGTAAGCATGGGTGTAGAAGAAGTTATCTGGAGACGTTACCACTTCATTACCGATAATAGTGTAGAAATGACCGGCTTTGATGGTTACGCCGTTGCCGATAGGGGCATACAATTCAGCATAAACCTGTGGAATAGCGATATCGTAACGACTTGACATGCTGTCAAATATTTTGGTATCTAAACCTTCCGCTTGAGCGCCTTGCATTGGGTCGGTACCAAACATAACGTCGGCACGAAAACCTAAATCGTAGTTGTCGCCCGCTGTCGCTTCTTCCGAAATGAACAGGTTAAGTTGGTTCATTTGGAATTCAAGATCACGGTTAGAAAAGGTCACAGGGCCGTTGGTATTGTCAGCTGGATCGTTGGCGTTCCAAGAAAAACCCGCAGAAACCCAACCACCGAAATCAATACCTAGGTCTTTGGTGATTTTAGTGCCGTTAATGTCAGTACCGGTCAGTGCTTCAACTGCACCACCCGCCGATGCCGTGCCGCTGGCTGCTAAAAAGCAACCGGCTATTGCCGACGTGAGTAACTGTTTTTTCATGTCTCCCCCTAGGAGTTAATTAAAAAAAAGATGATTTAAAATCTAAATTAAGTTCATAAATCCATGATTTATCGCTTAAAGCGACTATAACAGGTTTTAAAAAAAAGAAAAGATTTTTGTTCTAAAAAAGACACAGTCGTTGCTTTATTGCAACAAGCGAGTCATGAGATGAGGCGGTCCTTGGGTTTACAGGGCCTGAGGGGTATGGCTTGTTGTATTTATGCACTAAAAAAGTGCCTATCGAGGGGCATGCCGATCTAAAAGAGTGCGTGCCGGGTTGTTTCGTGAGTTGGCTGGGTCAGATATAGGGGTTTCTTAGATGGATAAGTACTTGTAAGTAAAAGGTATTTTGTCTTTTTTTCTTTTTTGGCAAGATATTTGCTCAAGAGTTAACTGATATTAAATCGTAAGGAGAGTTTTAGATGAAATTGATTACAGCAATAATTAAACCTTTCAAACTAGATGATGTCCGTGAGGCTTTGTCTGAGGTTGGGGTTTCTGGGGTAACGGTGACTGAAGTGAAAGGCTTTGGACGTCAGAAAGGCCATACAGAGCTTTATCGGGGAGCGGAATATGTCGTTGATTTTTTACCTAAAGTGAAGCTGGAAGCCGCTGTTGCAGATGATTTGGTTCAAGCCGCCGTGGAGGCTATTTCACAAACTGCCAATACCGGCAAGATTGGTGACGGTAAGGTTTTTGTGAGTGCACTTGAACAAGTGGTACGTATTCGTACCGGTGAAACAGGTGAAGAAGCCCTGTAAGCAGATTTAGTAATACTATATTAATGGTGAGGTATATATTGTGGAACAAGTAATTGAATTAAGTTATGCCCTGGACACGTTTTATTTTTTAGTGATGGGTGCCTTTGTAATGTGGATGGCGGCTGGTTTTTCTATGCTGGAGGCAGGCCTGGTCCGTTCTAAAAATACAACAGAAATTTTAACCAAGAATGTGTGCTTATTCGCTATCGCCTGTACGATGTATATGTTATGCGGTTATAACATTATGTATCCGGGTGAGGCGGTCAATAGTTTCTGGCCGGGCGTGAGTTTCTTATTAGGCGGCGATAATGCTGCAGCCGATGTGATCGCGAGTAATGGTGATACTTACTATTCCGGCATGTCAGACTTTTTCTTTCAGGTTGTTTTTGTCGCCACCGCGATGTCAATTGTTTCAGGTGCCGTAGCTGAGCGAATGAAACTCTGGTCATTTCTGATTTTTTGTGTTTTCTTAACGGGTTTTATTTATCCTCTGCAAGGGTATTGGAAATGGGGCGGTGGTTTCTTAGATGCCTTAGGATTTCTTGATTTTGCCGGCTCAGGCGTGGTGCATTTATGTGGCGCGGCCGCAGCGTTTGCCGGGGTTTTATTGTTAGGACCTCGTTTGGGTAAATACGGTAAAAACGGTGAAATACACCCGATTCCGGGTAGTAATATGCCATTAGCAACATTGGGAACTTTTATTCTTTGGTTAGGCTGGTTTGGATTCAACGGTGGTTCAGAACTTAAAGTGACTGATGTTGCTGAAGCTAATGCTGTCGCGTTAGTTTTTGTTAATACCAATGCAGCGGCAGCCGGCGGCGTGATTGCAGCACTGCTGACTTCTCAGTTGATGTTTGGTAAAGCAGATTTGACGATGGTCTTAAATGGTGCTTTGGCAGGCTTAGTTGCTATTACCGCAGAACCCTTAACGCCTACACCGTTACTGGCAACCGGTATCGGTATGGTCGGTGGTATATTGGTAGTCTTTTCGATTGTTAATCTGGATAAACTTAAAATTGATGATCCTGTCGGTGCGATTTCGGTGCACGGTGTGGTCGGTATGTGGGGGCTGTTGGCTGTGTGTCTCTCTAATCCCGATGCAACCTTTAAAGCACAGATGATTGGTTTAGGCACTATTTTAGGCTTTGTATTGGTCAGTAGCTTGATTGTCTGGAGCATTATTAAAGCGGTAATAGGTATTCGGGTGACTGAAGAGCAAGAGCATCAAGGGGTTGATTACTCTGAGTGTGGTGTGGAAGCTTATCCGGAATTTACTGATTCGGGTAAATTATAAAAACTGTTGTAAAGTGAGTGAAAAACGGGTGCTTAAGGCACCCGTTTTTTTTTGCGCGATTGTTTAGGGGTTTGCGTTGAAAATCATGGAAACGGCGCGTTAGCGTCGTGGATATTTTTAGTCCTCGATGAGTCGAGAGCTAGGATCAATCGGGGCGGACTTGTAGACGCTTTTTCGGCGAATAAATAATTGATTACGACTGGATCAGGAAATACGCTAGCACGAAGTTACTTATGAGCAATATGCTGGCAACGGCTTTCCAGAAAATAAGCGGGTTTTTTTGGGCGAGTGGAAGATGAGAGGTTCCGGTCAGAGCGGCGGGATTAGGGTGTTTCAGGTCATAAATAAATTCAGACAGCTGTTCGTAGCGCATTTGAGGGTTAATGGTGGTTGCTTTTTTAAGGGTAATATCTATCCATAACGGGATCATCGGGTTGTGATGAAAGCTAGAAACATAGCTTAGTTTAGACAGGTTCATTTTAGTGGGTTTTTCAGGCATGTCCTTACCATAGGGCAAGTGTCCGGTGAGCATTTCATAAGTGATAACGCCTAATGAATAAAGATCTGAATTAACCGAGCCGCGGTGATTAAAATGGTACTCGGGCGCGGTATAGTTCAGTGTGCCGAGAATGTTCTTTTCCTTGTGCAATTCCAGAGGCGTTATTTCCTCAATACCGGCAATTTTAACCGAACCAAAGTCAATTATTTTGACCGCTCCGGTGTTGTCAATCATAATGTTTTCAGGCTTCAGGTCTTGATGAAGCATTTCCATGTGGTGCATAGCATGCAGTCCATGAATAATTTGGTTAATGATTTGAATGACCTCTTTGATGTCGGGTTTGGGGTGGTTTGTTATCCAGTCGCGCAGCGTCATGCCCTCTAAGAATTCAGTGACATAATAGATGCAGCTTTTAGGTCGGTCGGGCTCTAGTATGGTGAGTAAGTTTTTATGATTAACGCGCTTTCCCGCCCATTCCTCATGGAGGAAATGCTCTATATAATGAGGGTCGTCTTCATAAAGAACAGAAGGTGATTTTAAGATAACCCGAGTGTCTGTTTGCGTGTCATAGGCTTGATAGATTTGGGTTCGTTTATTGGCGTGTAATTCTTTTTCAATGCGGTAGCCGTCAAGGATCATGCCCGGGTCAAGAAAAGGGGGGAAGGGCAGGTTTTTGTGTTGTTTCAGAATTTCGTCTTTGGCAACGGTTGGCAGTGAGTCAATGCGAAGAACTTGGCAGGTTAAATTATCATCGCTGTGATTGGCATTGGCTTTTTCAATAAGTTGGTCGGCGGCCTCTTGTGGGGTGTTGTGTTTTTTTACGATCTTTTTAATCGTTTTGTCATCAATAAAGTCATGAACGCCATCGGTCGTCAGAATAAAGGTGTCGTCTTTCAGTAGCGTAGTGGTGCGGTGGTCAACATCGAGCCGCGGTTCAATGCCCATGGCGCGGTTGAGATAATTTTTTTCTTCGGAAACCCAGATCCGATGGTCGCGGGTGAGTTGTTCCAGCGTACCGTCACGTAGGCGATAAATACGTGAATCTCCGATGTGAAAAATATGGGCCGTATTAGATTTGAGGATGAGAATACTCAGGGTGCTGACCATTCCTTTGCTGGATTGATATTTAGATTGCCCTTGGCTATAGAGCCATGTGTTAGTGGCCGACAAGATTTGCTGGCAGGATTTCATGACCGACCAGCTTTCAGGTGTGCTGTAGTAGTCGCTTAAAAAACCAATGACACAAGCATGACTGGCTCTTTTGCCGGCATCGCTGGTGCTCATGCCATCGGCAATAACAACGCTGGCCCCTTTAAGGGTCAGTTGAGGCTCTGTGGGTTCCGCGTAGCCATAAAAGTCTTCATTGTCGGTCTTAATGCCAGCTTCACTGCGTTGGCCCAGAGTGATCTTAAGTGAGTTTTTACGCATGTATTAGGGTGCGAGTTTCATTTTTTTAAACCATTATAAGACCTGCAGTGTCGCGGTATTTATTTAATTTGGACTCTGTTTGGAAATATCGATCATATGCACCGTACCATCAGGCATGACTTCGGTCATTTGTCCTTTGGGTTCTTTGAGCACGAGGGCAATGAGAATGAAGGTTAACAAACCGATGGCGCCAATGGCCATAAAGAAGGTGCTTGGAGCAACAATAGACAGCACAATTAAAAACAGAACGCCGCCAATGTTGCCAAAGGCACCGGTCATGCCGGCGATTTGTCCAGTCATTCGGCGTTGGATGAGAGGTACCATGGCGAAAACAGCGCCCGATCCGCTTTGGGAAAAAAGGCCGCCAATAATGGTTCCGGTAACGAAAACCCACAGTGGCCAGTCGGGGGTGAATTGCCCAAGGCCCAAGAAAGTAACAGAAACACCGGCGGTTGCAATGACGAGTGTTATTTTTCGGCCAATCTTATCGCTTAGCCAGCCCCCTGCTGGGCGGGCAAAAAGGTTGATCACCGGATAAATGCCGGCTAACAAGCCTGCTGTAATAGGCTCAACGTGGAAGTTATCAACATAAAATAACGGCAGCATTGAGACGACAGCGAGTTCAGTACCAAAAGTGAGTAAGTAGCAAAAGTTTAGCGTGGCGACCTGGCTAAATGAATAGCATTGATGTTCGGGTGGGGCGGTATGGAAGAGCGATTTATTGATTTGGATAACCTTAAATGTTTGATAACAGTAGACTAGGGCCAGTAATCCGTAGGCGCTGTAGGCGGTTACCGGAGATAGCCAATGCATTTTATCGGCGAGTTTCCAGATAATGGCTGCTAAGGTTAAGTACAGAGGAAGGTTCATCAAGGCATAGAGCAATAAATCCTTTTTGCTGCTGACTTCCATGCCACCGGTTTTTTTAGGGCGGAAATAAGTAGAGCCTTTGGGGGTATTGGACACACTGAAGAAATAAATAATGCCGTATAAAATAGCCAGACTACCGGTGCTAGCAATCGCGTAGCGCCAGCCGTCAACACCGCCAAAATACAGTGTTAAGGCAGGTAACATGAGGGCAGCACCGGCAGAGCCAAAGTTTCCCCAGCCGCCATAAATACCTTGGGCGATACCGGTTTGACGGGCGGGAAACCATTCTGAGATCATTCGGATACCGACCACAAACCCGGCGCCAACAAATCCTAGAAAGAAACGGATAATAGCCAGTTGTTGGTAGTTTTGTGCACAGGCAAAGCCGATGGAGACGATTCCGCCTACAATAAGGATGCTGGAGAATAATTGTTTAGGGCCGTATTTGTCGACCAAGATGCCGACAATAATGCGTGCTGGAATGGTGAAGGCAACATTGAGGATGAGTAGGACTTTGATTTCTTGATCACTGATGCTCATGCTGTCTCGAATAAAGGCGAGCAGGGGGGCGTGTGAGAACCAAACCATAAAACTTAAAAAGAAGGCAAACCAGGTGAGGTGTAAGGTTTTTATTTTCGGATCACGAAATTTAAATAAATTGAATTGTTGGTCAGACATGTTTTTCCTTTGATTAGAAGCCTTTTGATGTTGAATGAAAGCAACAATCACGCCAGTTGTTATGTTTGAGTGCTAATCAATGGTTTGCTCTGCAATACTTAGCGGCGGTGGTCATAATTGACCCAAAAATGAACTTAGTTCTGTTTTTTTGGTGCGGTTACTGTCAGTGCGCTAGGTGATTCGTTGAGGTTGAAGGGTGTTGATGGTCGGCAAGGTAGGTAAAAAAACAGGATTTGTTTGAAAGGCGGGGGTTATCGAGTCGCAGCGTGAGGCTATGGAAAGAGGGTGCGGGCTCATCTTCATTAGGTCAAGTGGCTGGAATACCGCTAGTTGGCGTACTATCGGTGTTCTGATCAGAGGTCATTTGATTGTTTAGTGATATCTTTTTTCTAAAAAAGAACGTTTAGAGGCTACCAGCGGCGTTGGTAGTCTCTAAACGTCAGTTGAGGTTGGATCGGTCTCACCCTAAAAAGCTTTATTGTCGGCTTGGGTGCTCGTATTGCTGCGTTATTTTTATCAGGAGCGATAGCGCAGTATTATTTGTGTGACATCCAATGACCGTTTAAAGGGGCTGTTTTTACTTAATCTTTAGAAATATCAATCATATGTACTGTGCCATCGGGCATGATTTCAGCCATTTGTCCTTTAGGTTCTTTTAGAACAAGGGTAACGAGGATTAACGTGGTTAAGCCCATAGCGCCAATGACCATAAAGAAAGTGCCCGGTGCGACAAAGGATAAAACAGTTAAAAACATGACGCCGCCAATATTGCCAAAGGCACCCGTCATGCCGGCGATTTGTCCGGTCATTCGACGTTGTATTAAGGGTACCATCGCGTAAACGGCACCGGATCCGCCTTTAGAGAAAATACCGCCAATAATGGTTCCGGTAACGACAACCCAAAGCGGCCAGTCAGAAGTAAACTGTCCAAGGCTTAAGAAGGTGGCGGAAATACCTAGGGTGGCGATAACGAGGGTGATTTTCCGGCCTATTTTATCGCTCAACCAGCCTCCGGCCGGGCGGGCAAAGAGATTGATTACCGGGTAAATTCCGGCTAATAAGCCGGCCAAAATAGGGTCAAGATCAAAATGGTCGACATAAAATAAAGGGAGCATGGAAACCACAGCCAGTTCGGTGCCAAATGTTAACAGGTAGCATAGGTTAAGGATTGCAACTTGGCTGAATGAGTAGCGTAATAGCTCTGGGGGTTGCTCTGTGAGTATGGGTTTGTTGACCTGAATGACTTTCCAAGTTTGATAGAGGTAGAGGATCGTCAGAAGCCCGTAACCACTGTACGCGGCTAGAGGGGGGAGCCAGTGCATTTTATCCGTCAGTTTCCAGATCAGTACGGCCAATGTTAAATACATGGGCAGATTCATGAGGATGTATAACAACAGGTCTTTTTTGCTGCTGACTTCCATGGCGCCGGTTTTTTTAGGGCGGAAATAAGTGGATCCTTTGGGGGTGTTGGACACACTGAAGTAATAAATAATGCCGTATAAAATGGCAATGCAGCCGGTCGTTGTAATGGCATAGCGCCAACCGTCATCGCCGCCAAAATGTAGGCTGAGGGCGGGTAAGATAAGGGCGGCACCGGCAGAACCGAAGTTGCCCCAGCCGCCATAAATACCTTGGGCAATACCGGTTTGCCGGGCCGGAAACCATTCTGAGATCATTCGGATTCCGACCACAAAACCGGCGCCGATAAATCCCAGAAAGAAACGAATAATAGCCAGTTGTTGGTAGTTTTGTGCACTGGCGAAGCCGATGGAGACTATCCCGCCTAAAATAAGGATGCTGGAGAATAATTGTTTAGGGCCGTATTTGTCGACCAAGATGCCGACAATAATGCGCGCTGGAATGGTGAAGGCAACATTGAGGATGAGTAGGACTTTGATTTCTTGATCACTGAGTCCCATGCTGTCTCGAATAAAGGCGAGCAGCGGGGCGTGTGAGAACCAAACCATAAAGCTGATAAAAAAAGCAAACCAAGTGAGGTGTAAGGTTCTTATTTTAGGGTCGCGAATTTTAAATAAATTGAATTGGGCACTGGACATGAATGTTCTTTAGTAGGAGAGAAAATATAAATAAGGCAACAACCATGCCAGTTATTTAGTTTCTAGGTGCGTTGTGGAGGTGCGGTGAGTGAAAATGGCGGAATGTGAGCGGAGTTGCTGGGAAAACAGGGTTTATTTTAGTTTGTGCTGGGAATGCGTTGAGAAAAGAAGGGAAGCAAAGTCGTTTAAAAATTGAAGTCTCCTTGAGACTCAATAAGTTAAACGACTTTAACCATCTCGCAGAGTAGTATAGATTATACTGTTTAAAGTTTAAATAGAGTATATTTTTTAAAGAGAATATACTTAATGTTTATAATAAGGTGGGTCAGCTATGGATAAATTTACTTGTATTCATGTTTTTGGTCGTATTGTTGAGTTAGGTAGTTTTATTGCGGTCGCTCGGGAACGTAAACTCTCAGCGATGATGATCAGCAAATATATTGCCCAGTTAGAACGAGAGTTGGGGGTTAGTTTATTAAATAGAACTACGCGTCAGATAAGTTTAACCGAAGCAGGGGAGCGGTTTTATCGCCAAAGCAAGTCTATTTTGGAAGATTTATCTGGTCTTGAAGAGCAAACACGTGAGCTCGGACATACGGTTAAGGGGACGCTTCGTATCGTTGCGCCGATTGATTTCGGTAGTACGCAGTTGGTACCGATCGTGGCCGCCTATCAAGCCATCTATCCAGACGTTAAAGTGAGTTTAGTGCTGGACAATGGAGTGATTAATTTGGCGGCGGGTAATTTTGATTGTGCTATTCGCGTCACGGATATGCCAGAGCCTAGTTTAGTGGCCAGAAAAATAACGGAGACGCCGTTATGTCTGTTTGCAGCGCCGGATTATTTGAGCCGTCAGGGCAGACCGCAAACGATTGATGATTTAAAGCAGCATCAATGTTTGCATTATCTGAATACGCCGCATGGTGATTATTGGCTTTTTAATCAGGGCAAGCGGGCAAGAAAAATACGTTTAGAGTGGTGTTTTGGTTGTAATAACAGTCGTGCGTTGGGTGAGGCGGCAACATTAGGGTTGGGTATTGTTCAGGCGCCTGAATTGTTTTTACGTCATTTGATTGAATCAGGAGCGGTTGAGGAAATTTTACCGGCCATGCGACCCGATTCTATCCCTGTTTACGCAACTTACCTGCAACGTAAGTTTATCCCGAGTAAGTTATCGACCTTTGTTAATTTTTTGGTTGAATATTTTCAATCAACGCCGCAACGTGCGGGCTAGATAAGGTCTTTAAAAATGCGGTGAGTTGGTTGATTTCGTCTTTGCTTAAGTGTAGGGGTTGAATAAGGGGCGAGAGTTGGGGGTTGGCTATTCCGCCGTTATTGTAAAAATGAATGACCAGTTCTAACGAGTTGACTCTGCCGTTATGCATATAGGGTTTTGTCAGTGCGATATTTCTAAGTGTGGGGGTTTTGTAACGCCCGCGATCGGTGGGGTTGCCGGTGATTTCAAAACGCCCAAGGTCGCGTTTTTTTAAGTCCAGTACGTTGGTTTTATGGCCACGAGTACCTATGCCGGTATTATGAAAGTGTTGGTCGGTTAGAAGGGCTGTTTCCTGATTAAGGGTGTGGCAACGAATACAGTTCGCCTTACCGGAAAAGAGGCTAAAGCCTTTCTTAGCCATTTGATTAATTGCCTTTTCTTGATGGCCGTAATACCAGCGGTCAAAAGGGGAGTCGGCAGCTATTAATGTTCTTTCAAAGCTGGCAATAGCCTGGCCAAGGGTTGTTTTTGAAGGCGGCGCTTTGAAGGCTTTGTTAAAGGCTTGTCGGTACTGAGGAATCTGATTGATTTTAGCAATAACAGCATCTGGGCTGGGGTTGGCCATCTCGCGGTGATTTAACAGCGGACCCCAGGCTTGTTCTTCGAGTGTTTTGGCGCGGCCATCATGAAACAGTGGGGTTAAGTAGCCGACATTAAGTAAGGTCGGGGCGTTGCGTCTTCCTTTGCGGCGTTGGTAGCCCACGGGTATGGTTATGAAATTATTGCTAAACCCCTGATCAGGAATATGACACATGGCACAAGACAGTGTGTTGTCGGCAGATAGGCGACGGTCAAAAAAAAGCATCTGACCCAGCGCTATTTTTTCAGTCGTGAGTGGATTGTTATCCGGAATGGTAAGTTGGGGGAGTCCGAGCTGAGGCTCGATGACAACAGGCTGGCCGTTTGCCGGCAAGGGTGTTGTCGAAAGTAGTAATCCAAATAGCCAGAGAGCAATCATATGCCGGTGGTCCCGATGCGGTTGGGACTTCTATTTTAAGCAAGAATGAAGGGGCTGTGTAGCAAAAGATACGAATAAGTAGCACCACGCGTGTGCGCTATTGAGGCGCGCGCACCCTAATGGTGCGTGCGGTTATTTTTGCTGCACGGATAGGGTGGCTTGGATGATCACGTTGATCTACCATACGACTGACCGTTGTGTGCTAATTGTTTGTTTTAGTGAAGGTTAGATCTTCATAATAGTTGCGGCGATAAAGCATTATTATAGTTTTGGCATGCATTATGCATTGACTCTGAAAAGATTGTCTTAAATTAGCGGGGTTTGAATGCGTGTTAAAAAAACACTAGTGGTGATTGGTAATGGCATGGTGGGTCAGAATTTTCTTGAAACACTGGTCGCCAGTTCGGCTTATACTGATTATCAAGTGGTTACTTTTTGTGAAGAACCGCGCGTTGCTTATGATCGAGTGCATTTGTCTGAGTATTTTTCAGGGAAATCGGCAGAAGATTTGTCGTTGGTTGAAAGTGGTTTTTTTGAAAAGAATAATATTACCTTACATTTAGGCGATCGTGCGGTACGAATAGATCGTGACAAAAAACAGGTGCTTTCACAAAAGGGTGAACGCATAGCCTACGACAAAGTCGTGATTGCATCAGGCTCTTATCCTTTTGTTCCCCCAATGCCAGGCCATGATCGTGATGGTTGTTTGGTTTACCGGACTATTGAAGATTTAGAAGCGATTACCGGTGCTGCGAAAAATGCAAAAACAGGGGTGGTGGTTGGCGGCGGCCTGTTAGGTCTTGAGGCCGCTAAAGCACTTACTGATTTAGGTTTAGAGACTCATGTGGTTGAGTTTGCACCCCGATTGATGGCGGTACAACTAGACGAGGGTGGCGCGGCAATGCTAAGAAGTAAAATTGAAGCGTTGGGTGTCACGATTCATACCAGTAAAAATACCCAGAAGATTATTGATGGTGATCAGGCGATTCATAAAATGTGTTTTGCTGACGGTGAAGAGCTAGAGACGGACATCGTCCTTTTTTCGGCAGGGATCAGGCCACGGGATGACATCGCCCGAGACAGTTTCTTGGAGATCGGTCAGCGGGGAGGTATTGTCATAGATAATCAATGCCTGACTTCAGATCCTGATATTTATGCGATCGGTGAATGTGCACTTTGGAATAATCAGATCTTTGGTCTGGTGGCGCCGGGCTATCAAATGGCGCGTACCGTGGTGGCTCAACTGGAACAAAAAGAGGCGGCTTTTTTGGGTGCTGATATGAGCACAAAGCTTAAGTTAATGGGTGTGGATGTCGCCAGTATCGGTGATGCGCATGCAAAGACACAGGGCGCTTTGGTTTACACCTATCAAGATGGCTCCAGTGAGATTTATAAACGCATCGTCGTGAGTGCAGACAAAAAGAATTTATTGGGCGCAGTGCTTGTGGGTGATTCGGCAGGTTACGGAACGCTATTGCAATATTGCTTAAACGGTATTGAATTACCTGAAAATCCCGATGCGCTGATCTTGCCGAGTCGTTCTGATGAGTCGGTGGGCTTAGGGCCTGATGCGTTGCCGGCCTCTGCACAGATTTGTTCCTGTCATGATGTGAGTAAAGGGCAGGTCTGTGAAGCCATTACCGCCGGCTGTCAGGATATGGGGGCATTAAAATCTGAAACGAAAGCCGCTACCGGTTGTGGTGGGTGTACGGCTTTGTTGAAATCAGTATTGGATAGTGAACTGGATAAATTAGGTTTTGAAGTTAATACCGATATTTGTGAACACTTCTCCCATACCCGGCAAGATTTGTATAACTTGGTGATGGTTGATGAAATTAAAACCTTTGATGAGCTATTAACGGGTCATGGTCGTGGGCGAGGTTGTGAGGTTTGCCGGCAGGCGGTAGGGTCAATTTTAGCCTCCTACTGGAACGAGTATGTTTTAGAAAAGCAGCACTTAGGCGTTCAAGATACCAACGATGTGTATCTGGCTAACATGCAAAAAGACGGTACGTATTCGATCGTACCGCGCGTTACCGGCGGAGAAATCACCCCGCAGATGTTGATTGCCTTGGGTGAAGTGGGTAACAAGTATGGTTTATATACCAAAATAACCGGCGGTCAACGGATTGATTTGTTTGGTGCCCAAATTAATCAACTGCCCGCAATTTGGGATGAGTTGATTGTCGCGGGTTTTGAAAGTGGCCATGCTTACGGAAAGTCATTGCGTACCGTTAAATCTTGTGTAGGAAGTACCTGGTGCCGGTTTGGTTTAGATGATAGCGTGAGTCTTGCGATTGAATTAGAAAATCGTTACAAAGGTCTTCGGGCGCCGCATAAAATTAAAATGGCGGTCTCCGGTTGCACACGGGAATGTGCAGAAGCCCAAGGTAAGGATATTGGCGTTATCGCTACTGAACATGGTTGGAATTTATACGTTTGTGGTAATGGTGGTATGAAACCGCGACATGCTGATTTATTTGCGACTAATTTAGATAAAGAAACTCTGATCAAGTATATCGATCGGGTGTTAATTTTTTATGTCCGTACGGCTGACCGTCTGCAGCGTACTTCGGTCTGGATGGAAAATATGGAAGGGGGTTTAGATTATTTAAAATCGGTTGTCATTGAGGATCGATTAAATATTTGTGAGCAATTAGAACAACAAATGGATTATGTTATTGAGACCTATCAATGTGAGTGGAAAACAACCTTAGAAAGCCCAGAGCATTTAAAACGTTTTCGACATTTTGTGAATAGTGATCAGTCAGATGAGCGTGTGGTCTTTGTTGAAGAGCGGGGTCAGGTCAGACCCGCTAATGAACAAGAACGTGAGCAATTGGTCACGTTTAGCCCGATAGAGGACGCATAAATGACGCAGTGGATAGATGTTTGCAGTGCTGATGATTTACAGCCTAATTCCGGGGTTTGTGCCTTAGTGAATAACCAACAAGTGGCGATATTTTATTTTCCGAATGAAGATAAAATATATGCGATTGGTAACTATGACCCCATTGGCAAAGCCAATGTGTTATCGCGCGGTATGGTCGGGGATATTAACGGTGAGCCGGTAGTCGCCTCGCCACTTTACAAGCAACATTTTAGCTTGCGCTCAGGGCAATGTCTGGAGCAAGACGATCAGGTACTGTGTTATTCCGTACGGTTACACGATGACAGAGTTCAATTGGCAGAATCAACATAAAGAGGGTAATGATGACTTGCAATTTTTATATTACAGATGTTTTTACCAAGCAGGCATTTGGTGGCGCTCAGGTAGCGGTATTTCCGGATGCCAGTGGCTTAGAAAAAGAACAGATGGCGATTATGGCTAAGGAGTTGAACTTAACCGAATCTGTTTTTGTCATGCCGCCAGAGGAGACAGGCAACAGTTACCGCATGTATGTTTTTACGCCTAACGGTGAAGTGGATTTTTCAGGACACCCGATTATTGCAACAGGCTTTGTTTTAGCGTCTTCAGGTGTGATTACACTGGATGAAGCTACTACCGCATTAACGTTGCAACAAAATGTAGGGTCTATTGACGTTACGATTTCTGGGGAAGGAAACCAGCCTGAATTTGTACGATTTAGCCGTCAGTTTTCATCCATCGTGGACCGGTTTGCACCGCGTGATGTTGAATTGGCGCAAATTTTATCGATTGCTCCAGAACTTATTGATAATAAACACTATACGGCGCGACTGGTTTTTTGTGGTGCACCTTACTTAGTGGTTCCAGTCCACAGTTATGAGGCGGTCAGAGAAGCGCGGTTTGATTTTAATGCCTGGAGTCAATCAGTAGCCCCTCAAACGACAGCACAGGAAGTGTTGTTGTTTTCTCGTAAGAGTGCGCATCAGGATATCGATTTTCATTGTCGATTATTAGGATCAAAAATTTCCCATTACGATGACCCACCGGTTGGAACGGCAATGCCTGCTTTGGCGGCCTATCTGTGTTCCTATGACCATATTAGAGAAGGGACGTATACTTTTTCAGTTGATCGCGGTGAAGCCAAAAACAGGCGCAGTGTCTTGTCTCTGGAAATGGATAAAAAAGTAGACCAGTTGATGACTCTCCGGTTAGGCGGTGAGGCTGTGTTAGTTGCTGAGGGCAGTATGAAGGTGCCCGACCTGTAAGACCTCAAACATTTATTAGTAGTTTTATCGGTCGATAGAGGGGCGTTTATCACCTCTGTTGCTAGATTCGGCTTGAATTTTTAACGCATTTTTAAATATCAATCTTTGGGATTACCATGAGTCATTTTCTGGATCGTTTGCAATTTTTTAAGAAAAAACAAGAGAGCTTTTCTGATAATCATGGTGAAGTGTCTAATGAAGACCGGTCATGGGAGCAATCCTACCGTCAGCGTTGGCAACATGACAAGATTGTTCGTTCAACGCATGGGGTTAATTGTACCGGCTCATGCAGTTGGAAAATATATGTTAAAAATGGGTTGGTGACCTGGGAAACGCAGCAGACTGATTACCCTGAAACCCGGCCTGACCTGCCTAATCATGAACCACGAGGGTGTCCGCGCGGAGCGAGTTATTCGTGGTATCTGTACAGTGCTAATCGATTGCGGTATCCGTTGATACGTAAGCGTTTATTGAAATTATGGCGTGCAGCACGGGCAGAAATGGAACCAGTTGAGGCATGGCACTCTATTGTTTCATCCCCGGAGAAAACAGCCTCGTATAAATCCAAACGCGGTATGGGGGGCTTTGTTCGTGCACCCTGGGATGAGATGAATGAAATCATTGCTGCAGCGAATGTTTATACAGCTAAAGAATATGGACCGGATCGCGTGGTCGGATTTTCGCCGATTCCTGCTATGTCCATGGCTTCTTATGCGGCAGGGACACGTTACCTGTCTCTGATCGGTGGGACCTGTTTAAGTTTTTATGACTGGTATTGTGATTTGCCACCGAGTTCACCGCAGGTTTGGGGTGAGCAAACCGATGTGCCAGAGTCTGCAGATTGGTATAACTCGAATTTTTTACTGTTGTGGGGGTCGAACGTTCCTCAGACCCGAACGCCAGATGCGCATTTCTACAGCGAAGCGCGTTATAAAGGGGTTAAAAGCGTTGTTATTACTCCTGATTTTTCCGAGGCATCAAAATTTGCTGATATCTGGTTGGCACCTAAGCAAGGAACCGATGCGGCGCTAGCGATGGCGTTTGGGCACGTTATTCTGAAGAAATATCATATTGATAACCCCAGTGATTATTTCATTGATTATGTGCGCCAATATACCGATATGCCGATGTTGGTTTGTCTGGAAGATTATCAGGACGGCCACCTTAAAGCAGGACGTTTCTTGCGTGCGGCAGATATAGATGGTGCTTTGGGTCAGGAAAATAACCCGGAATGGAAAACAATGGCTTATAGCGGCGATAGCTTAGTGGCACCGAATGGGTCAATTGGTTTTCGCTGGGGCGAAAAAGGGCGCTGGAATTTAGAAGAAAAAGAAGGCGAGAAAAATAGCAAAACAGATTTGTTGTTAACCTTGATTGATAAGAAAGATGCAGTGGCGTCCGTTGCTTTTCCTTATTTTGGCGCCATAGCGCATGAGCATTTTAATAATACCGACCATGGCGAAGTACTTTATCGTAATGTACCTGTGCGTAAGTTTAAAACGGCCGAGGGTCAGGAACTAAGTGTCGCAACAGTCTATGACTTGATGATGGCGCATTACAGCATTGATCGCGGCTTAGGTGGAGATAATGTTGCGACATCTTTTCTCGATGATGTGCCTTATACGCCAGGATGGCAACAGCAGATTACCGGGGTTAAACCACAGGATGTAATTACTGTGGCCGAGCAATTTGCTGAAAATGCTCACAAGACACAAGGCAAATCGATGGTCATTGTCGGAGCCGGTTTAAATCACTGGTACCATCAGGATATGAACTATCGTAGTTTGATTAATATGCTGATGATGTGTGGTTGTGTTGGGCAGTCAGGGGGCGGTTGGGCGCACTACGTGGGTCAGGAAAAATTACGTCCGCAAACCGGTTGGCAGCCGTTGGCTTTTGCATTGGACTGGCAGCGTCCGCCGCGGCAAATGAATGGGACTTCTTTTTTCTATAGCCACAGTGATCAATGGCGTTATGAAAAAGTTGAATTGAATGAGATTCTATCGCCCTTAGCGGACCAGAAAAAATATACTGGCAGTGTTATTGATTATAACGTTCGTGCTGAACGCATGGGTTGGTTACCTTCCGCGCCGCAATTAGCGACTAATCCATTGGGATTAGTTAAGGCGGCACAAAAAGCAGGTCAGGATCCGGTTGATTTTACCGTTAAACAGTTAGAATCCGGTGCGTTAAAGATGGCTTGTGAGGATCCGGATGATCCGCAGAATTTTCCTCGAAATATGTTTATATGGCGCTCAAATCTATTAGGCTCCAGCGGTAAAGGGCATGAATATCTGCTGAAACATTTATTGGGGACCCGCCATGGATTGTTGGGTAAAGATCTCGGTGAAGAAGGCGGTTTAAAGCCTGAAGAAGTGGTTTGGCATGAACAAGAGCAGACCGGTAAATTAGACTTATTGGTCACGCTTGATTTTCGAATGTCAACAACCTGTTTGTATTCTGATATTGTTTTGCCAACAGCGACTTGGTATGAAAAAGATGATATGAATACCTCGGATATGCACCCCTTTATTCATCCGTTATCAGCGGCTGTTGATCCGGCTTGGGAGGCACGTAGTGACTGGGATATTTATAAAGGTATTGCCAAGAAATTTTCTGAGGTTTGTGTCGGTCACTTAGGCGTAGAAAAAGATGTCGTGACCGTGCCAACCATGCACGATACCCCGGGTGAGTTGGGGCAGCCGTTAGGGGTGACCGAATGGGCGAAAGGAGAATGCGCAGCGATACCGGGTAAGACCATGCCAAATATTTCTGTTGTCGAACGGGATTACCCTAATACCTATAAACGTTTTACCGCCTTAGGACCATTAATGGCGAAGTTGGGTAATGGCGGCAAAGGTATTCATTGGAATACCGAACCGGAAGTGGAATTGTTGGGTAAACTCAATCATAAAATATTGGATGAAGGGGTCTCTAAAGGCATGCCGGCGATTGAGACAGCGATTAATGCCTGTGAAGTTATTTTAACACTCGCGCCTGAAACCAATGGTCAAGTTGCCGTTAAAGCCTGGGAAGCGTTAGGGGAAAAAACCGGGCGGGATCATACCCATCTGGCAAAATCAAAAGAAGATGAGAAAATTCGTTTCCGCGATATTAAGGCGCAACCACGAAAAATTATTTCATCGCCCATATGGAGCGGGTTAGAAGACGAGCATGTGAGCTATAACGCAGGATATACCAATGTTCATGAGTTAATTCCTTGGCGTACGATAACGGGTCGCCAACAATTTTATCAAGATCATGAGTGGATGATTGCTTTTGGTGAGGGTTTTTCAACCTACAGGCCGCCCATTGATACTAAAACGGTACGGCCCTTAATGAATAAAAAACCCAATGGCCATCCTGAGATTGCATTGAACTGGATTACCCCGCATCAGAAATGGGGGATACACAGTACTTATACCGATAACTTGTTGATGCTGACCTTGTCACGGGGCGGACCGATTATCTGGATGAGTGAGATTGATGCCAAGAAAGTGGGGCTTGAAGATAATGACTGGGTTGAGGCCTTTAATGTTAACGGCGCATTGACCGCCCGTGTCGTGGTGAGTCAGCGCGTTAATGAGGGCATGACCATGATGTATCACGCGCAAGAGCGAACCGTTAATGTTCCGGGTTCAGAAACAACAGGGACTCGGGGGGGGATGCATAATTCAGTGACCCGGACCGTCTTAAAACCGACGCATATGATTGGCTCGTACGCACAGCAATCTTATGGCTTTAATTATTATGGGACCGTTGGTTCAAACCGCGATGAATTTGTCATCGTGCGTAAAATGAATGATGTGGATTGGCTTGATGAAGAGCCTATTGAAGGTGCCAATCAAGAGAAAGAGGTTGCTCAATGAAAATTCGTGCACAGATAGGGAAAGTTCTGAATTTAGATAAATGTATTGGTTGTCATACCTGTTCAGTGACCTGTAAAAACGTTTGGACGTCTCGAGAAGGAATGGAATATGCTTGGTTTAATAATGTAGAAACAAAGCCGGGTATTGGTTATCCCAAGGAATGGGAAAATCAGAGCGTTTGGAACGGGGGCTGGGCCCGTAAAAAGAGTGGTGATATTGAACCTAAGATCGGGGGCAAATGGCGTATTCTAGCGAACATCTTTGGTAACCCTGATTTGCCAGAGATTGATGATTATTATGAGCCCTTTGATTTTGATTATCAGCATCTACATAATGCGCCAGAAAGTAAGCATCAGCCCACAGCAAGGCCCCGGTCGTTAATAACCGGTAAGCGGATGCAAAAAGTGGAATGGGGACCTAATTGGGAAGAAATTCTGGGTACGGAATTTGAGAAACGTAGTAAGGATATTAACTTTGAAAATATCCAGAAAGAAATCTACGGTGAGTTTGAAAACACCTTCATGATGTATTTGCCGCGTTTGTGTGAGCATTGTCTTAATCCGACCTGTGTGGCGAGTTGTCCCTCGGGCGCCATTTATAAGCGTGAAGAAGACGGCATTGTATTAATTGATCAGGACAAATGTCGTGGTTGGCGGATGTGTATTTCCGGATGTCCTTATAAGAAAATATATTTCAATTGGAAGTCTGGTAAATCTGAGAAATGTATTTTTTGTTATCCGCGTATTGAAATGGGTGAACCGACAGTTTGTTCAGAAACGTGTGTGGGCAGGATCCGTTACTTGGGTGTTATTTTGTATGATGCTGATCGTATTAAAGAAGCGGCAAGTACCGAGTCGGAACTGGATTTATATGAGCAGCAATTGGAACTCTTTTTAGATCCGAATGATCCTGCTGTGATTGAGCAAGCACGTAAAGACGGCATACCGGAGAATTGGTTAGAGGCTGCAAAAGCGTCACCGGTTTACAAAATGGCAATGGATTGGAAAATTGCTTTTCCGTTACACCCAGAGTATCGAACCCTGCCGATGGTTTGGTATATCCCGCCCTTGAGCCCGATACAAGCCGCTGCAGACAGTGGGAAGGTGGGGGTAAACGGCATTATTCCGGATGTCGATTCGTTGCGAATTCCGGTTAAGTATCTGGCGAATATGTTAACGGCGGGTGATGAAGCACCGGTGACTTTAGCATTGAAAAGGATGTTGGCCATGCGGGCTTACAAGCGTGGCCAACACGTTGACGGTATTAATGACACAACCGTTTTGGATGCCGTTGATTTGACTGAAAAACAGGTGGAAGAGATGTACCGTTATATGGCTATTGCCAATTATGAGGATCGTTTTGTTATTCCAACGGCTCACCGTGAACAGGCGATGGATGCCTTCCCAGAACGCGGCGGTTGTGGGTTTAGTTTTGGTAATGGCTGTAGTAATGGCACCAGTGATCTGAACTTATTTGGCACCAAAAAAACCAATGAGGTTTCAATTGCTAGCGAGACCATTAAAAAATATCAGCCGGGGGTTAGAATTCCACCGGTAACACCTGAAAGTACAGGGAATTAAGACCATGAATACTCTCAAAGTACTTTCAGCCTTAATGTCTTATCCCGAACAGGACTTGTTTGGTTATCGCGATGATATGATCGCAATTCTGGAGCAAGAGCAGTTGTTAGAGCCGTCGCTACACAATCAGTTAATCATTTTTATTAACGACTTGTGTGTTCAGGATCTAATGGATGCGCAGTCAGAATATGTGGAATTATTTGATCGGGGTCGGACACTGTCTTTGTTATTGTTTGAGCATGTGCACGGTGAGTCACGTGATCGGGGTCAAGCCATGGTCGATTTGTTAGCGGTTTATAACGATAACGGTTTCGAGTTAACAGCCAATGAATTGCCGGACCATATTCCTTTGTTTCTTGAATATTTGTCTCAGCGACCGGTTGTAGAAATTAAGCAATGGTTAGGGGAGGTTGAGCATATTGTGGGGGTATTGGCAGTGCGCTTAGAGCAGCGCGAACATCCGTATCAAGTTATCTTTCAGAGTCTGTTGGCTGTGACGGGGGCAACCGTGGATTTGAACAAAATACGCAGTTCTATTGCCGGTGAAGTCCCTGATAACACGCCGGAAGCAATGGATAAGGTTTGGGAGGAAGAAGCGGTGCGTTTTGGCGGCGATGATCCAAAAGGCAGTTGTTCACCTGCAATGCCAAGTGCGAATGAACAGCGGGTGTCGGTAGATTCGATTAAACGAAATAGTCGCCCTAGTTAAGGTCACTCATGGCGATGGTTACCGTGAGCTGGAAAAGAATACATTTGGGAGTTTTTTTATGAATTATATGAATGATTTATTGTTTGGTGTCTATCCTTATCTGGCCGGGACTATTTTTTTGCTGGGAAGTTGGATTCGTTTTGATAAAGATCAATACTCATGGAAAGCGGGTTCAAGTCAGATGTTAAGCAGTAAAGGTTTTCGTAAAGCGAATACCCAGTTTCATGTGGGTATTTTGTTATTGTTTGTGGGTCACTTGTTTGGCTTACTAACCCCTCCATCGGTTTATCATGCTTTCGGTCTGACCACTGAAATAAAACAATTGATTGCCATGGTTATGGGTGGAATATTTGGAATTATTTGTTTTTTAGGAATGACCGCTTTAGTTAAGCGGCGTTTGACAGACCCGCGGGTCAAAGCAACCAGTAATCGTAGTGACGTTTTTATTTTGTTATTGATTTATGTTCAGTTGATTTTGGGGTTGTTGAGTATTTTTGTTTCCGGTGCCCATATGGATGGCCAGCAAATGTTATTATTAGCCGAATGGGCGCAACAAATTGTTACCTTTCATGGGGGGGCAGCAGAGGCTCTCTTAGAAGTCAATTGGCTTTATAAATTACATATCTTAGTTGGTTTAACGATGTTTTTTGTCTTCCCGTTTACCCGGTTAGTACATGTATGGAGTGCACCTATTTGGTATTTTGGTCGGAATTTTCAAGTGGTCAGGAAGCGGTCTTGACGATGGCAAGCAATAAGTTAAATGTTGAAATTGTTGTGGAACCACCAGCACCGATAGAAATTTCTGTGAATGGGGAAGTTATTGCGGAGAGCGAAATTGCTGCAGAAATGCAGTATCATCCAGCCGGATCACAAGAAGAGGCTTATCATTTAGCCGCCAGAGCGTTAGTGATTCGTCAGTTGTTATTACAGCGAGTAGGTGAACATGAGCTCACGGCGGTTGATGGGCAGGACCATGAGCGGGACGTAGAATCGGCAATTGAGGCTCTAATTGAACAAGAAGTACAAGTGCCAGAATCAGATACTGAAATTTGCCGGCAATATTTCGAAAATAATCAGTTAAAATTTAAGACTCAGGATTTGATTGAAGCCAGCCATATTTTATTACCGGCGGCACCCGATGATGTTAAAGAACGTCGACGTATGCGTGAGTTAGCCGATGAGATTTTACTGGCGTTGAGTCAGGGAAGTTCATTTAAAGAGCAGGCCAATCGTTATTCTGTGTGCCCATCCAAGAAAGATGGGGGCCATTTAGGGCAGTTAACACGGGGGCAAACGGTTGAGGAATTTGAACGTCAGGTTTTTTCATTAACCGAAACAGGTGTTGCAAAAAAACCGATTGAGTCACGATACGGGTTTCATATCGTTCGAATTGATCAGCGTGTTGAAGGTGAACTCATGCCATTTTTAGCCGTCAAAGAAAAAATTGCAGATTATTTGCAAGAGCGGGTCAGACGTAAGGCGATTAGTCAATTTATTGAATTCACGGCCAGTGAGGCAGAAATAAGTGGCTTTAATTTGAACGTGTCAGATTCGCCGTTAATTCAATAATTTTAAATTCAAAATAGATTTAGTATTATGCTCTTTGGACGACACCAGAAAAACCCGATTAAGATTGCTGATAAAGGAATAGAAAAGTGGTCTTATTCGACTTGTGGCTATTGTTCCACGGGTTGTTCTATAGAAATTGGTATTAACAAGGATGGCAAACCGGTCGCCTCAAGAGGGGTTGCTGATGCCGATGTTAATCGAGGAAAACTATGTGTCAAAGGTCTCTTTGAGCATGAACTGTTTGAGTCCTCTGGTCGAGGCAAAACGCCCTTAATGCGTAACAGTATTCATGATGACTATCAGGAATCCGGTTGGGATGGTGCCTTGGATAAGATGGCCGCTGAGATCAATCGTATTCAGGAAAAATATGGTCCTGATTCTTTTGCCATTGTTTCAACCGGACAGATATTAACGGAAGGTTTTTATACCTTAGGGAAATTGGCTCGTGGTGTCATCGGAACCAATAATTATGATGGTAATACGACCTTGTGTATGGCGTCAGCCGTGTCAGGGTATAAACGGTCTTTTGGGTCTGATGGTCCACCGGGCTGTTATGAGGATTTTGAGCATACCGAGTGTTTAATAGCCTGGGGATCAAACCTTCCTGAGCAACACCCCATTATTTATTGGCGTTTTAAGGAGGCGCGCGAAAAGCGTCAATTTCCTTTAATTGTTATTGATCCGCGCGTGACGATGTTAGCGCAATACGCCGATTTTCACCTGTGTATTACCCCGGGAACAGATGTGGTGCTCATGAATGCCATGATGCAGGTTATTCTTGAGGAAGGGCTGGAAGATCAGGACTATCTTGAGGCGAATACGGTGGGCTTTGAAGCATTGGCGGCAGAGGTTAAAAATTATGACCCGGTAGTGGCCTCGCGCATTTGCGGCATTGATGAAGACACGATTCGAACGGTTGCCAGAATTTATGCTAAAGCCGGTAGCGCCATGAGTATTTGGTGTATGGGAATTAACCAAAGTACCCACGGCTCGGATGGGGTTGTGGGTATTAATAATCTGAGTTTACTGACCGGTAATATCGGTAAGCCGGGTGGCACCAGTTTGTCTATTACCGGGCAATGCAATGCAATGGGGACACGGGAATGGTCTTCTTGTTCGGGGTTGCCGGGTTATCGCTTGTTGGAAAATGGTAAAGACCGAGAAGACATCGGTAAATTTTGGGGGGTAGACCCGGAGTTTTTTCCGAAAAAACGAGGGTTAACTCAAACCGATATTTTTCCGGCGATTGAGGCCGGAGAAATTAAAGGCCTGTGGTTGGTGGGGACTAATCCGATGACCTCAATGCCGAATACTTCTCGAATACGCAAAACACTTGAAAAGTTAGAGTGCTGTGTGGTGCAGGACTCTTATGTGGATGTTGAGACCACGCAGTATGCGCATATTTTTCTGCCCGCAGCTATTTGGGCTGAAAAAGAGGGCGTGTTTACCAATACTGAACGACGGGTTAATATTATCCGTAAGATTAAAGAGCCGTACGCGCAGTCTAAAACGGATTTACATATTTTTAATGCTTTGGCAAAACGTTTTAAGCGTGCAGAAAAGATGCATTTTCCACATCATTTTGATGATGTTTTTGACGAGATGCGTGAGTTATCTAAAGGGCGGTTAGTCGATATTTCAGGACTGACACATGATCTCATTGAAGCGCATAAAGGTATTCAATGGCCCTATACCGAAGAGCAAGCCAAAAAGGGTGAGTTACCCCCGAAGGGCGGTAAGCGCTTATATGCTGACCCCGCGACGTTTAGCTATCCCGATGGCAGGGCTAAATTGATTCCGCTACCGTTTGTGGATAATAATGAAAAACCTGATAAACAATATCCTTTTTGGCTCAATTCAGGACGTTTAGTTGAGCATTTTCATTCTCGCACACGGACGGGTAAAATTGCTAATAATAACAAGTTCAGCCCGACACCTTTTATGGAAATGAACCCCGATGCAGCGGTGAAATTAGGTATTAAGCATCAGACTTATGTTCGTGTTATTTCCAGACGTAGTGATGCCGTGGTATTGGTGATGTTGACCCAGCGGGTACCTAGAGATATGGTTTTTATACCTTTTCATTTTTTTGATTGTGTGAATCGATTAACACTGGGATTATTAGACCCTTACTCTCGTCAGCCGGCTTTTAAACAAGGGGCTGTTCGTATTGAACAAATAGATCAGGTATTAGCCGCACAATTGAATAAGGAAGCCAGGGAGTTTTGATGAAAATGCATCAACGGTTTTGTTTTTTCTGTCAGCAGCATTTTGCCCTGCCGTTAAAGTGGTTTGGGTAGACACGGGTGATATTTTTAAGGATTAATGATGTATAAAGTACGGGAAGGCGAGCCTAGTTACGCTTTTTTAACAGACCTTGAAAGCCAAGAAAAAAGTCGTTATGGGCAGCCGATAGAGTTGACTGTAAAAGACAGTGCTTTGCGGGGTGAAAGTTTAACCATTAACGGTGATGGTGACATTGGTGAAAACCCTAATCGCTATAAGCAGCATGGGTTTTATTTAAATGCTGATAATTGTATTGGTTGTCATGCCTGTGAGTCGGCCTGTAGTGAGAAAAATGATGTGCCGGCACATATCGCTTTTCGGTCTGTCGGATTTGTCGAGGGCGGTACTTACCCTAATTATCAGCGGATTAATATCTCAATGGCGTGTAATCATTGTGATGACCCGGTTTGTTTAAAAGGCTGCCCAACGCGTGCTTATACAAAATTTGCCGAATACGGCGCGGTTCTGCAAGACCCCGATATTTGTTTTGGTTGTGGTTACTGTACTTGGGTGTGCCCTTATAATGCGCCGCAGTTAGACCCTGTTAAGGGCGAAGTCTCAAAATGTAATATGTGTGTTGACCGGCTTGAGGTGGGATTGAAACCGGCTTGTGTGTCGGCTTGTTTGGGTAATGCGTTGGACTTTGGCGTGATTGAGAATATTCCGGAAAATCGTGAGCAGGCGGAAGTCGAAATATCGGGTTTTCCGCGTGCGGATATTACCCGGCCGAATATCCGCTTTCAGCAGAACAAGCCCACCGAACATGAGATGACACGTACGGATTCGATGCCGGTTAAATATCACCGGGAACATCATGGTGAGCCGTTTAAGGCGACTGTTGATAAAAAGCAAGGTTATGAAAGATATTGGAATTTTAAAAAATTACTTACCAGTCATGAAAGTGCGCATGTGGTGTTTACCTTATGCACACAAGCAACCATGGGTACTTTCATCTTGTTGCTTTTAGGTAATCTTGTTGGTGTTGATAGTTTGGCTTTGCTAAAAACCCCCGTTGTTTTTCCGGTCTTATTGGCATCATTAGTGATTATTAGTACCACGGGTTTATATCAATTGAATATGCACTTGGGTAAGCCGCATCGTTTTTATCGGGGTTTTTATAATTTAAAACTATCGCCGGTGAGCCGAGAGATTGCCGGAGTTTCTTTGTTTTATTTAGGTCTTTTAGGTTACAGCAGTTTGGCTTTATTCGAGATGGTTATTTTTCAATGGCTCGCCATGGTTTTTGCCGGGTTAGGTATTTTAGGTGCTCTGATTGGGGGCTACTTTATGTATAAGCTGTATCGAATTCCGGCTCGCCCTTTTTGGGATCATTGGCAAACCGGTAGTGCTTTTGTCTCGGCAGCATTGATTTATGGGGCCTTGGTCCCTTTAGTGGTGACGGTTTTGGTGGCACCTTCAGGGGTTGCGGTTCAACCGGTTATCGCCACTTTGGCTTGGGTGATGGTGGCTGGGTTAGTTATTGAAGGCGTGGGACATATTTTTCATGCCCGAGATATGAAAAAACGGGGTAATGAAGGAGCCGGGTCTTATTATTGGCAAGTGACCAAGTACGGCAAAAGTTATGAGCTTCGAAATGGATTGTTAGCTTTAGCCTTGCTGCTGGCGGCTAGTTTAGCGCTGATAGGCATAGAGAATATTGTTGGCCTTGTGCTATTAGGGATGTTAACCGGAATGGTCTTCGTAACCGGTGCCATTGGGCGGTCTTTATTTTTTGTATTAGTGATTCCAACGACGATGCCGGGTGCATTCTTTTGGAAAAATGACGGTTTTGTTGAGCATGCGCGTGAATCGGGGTTAGCAGAAATGGAGCAAGTCGGGGTCGCCTATGAACGTCACCATAAATTTAAGACCGATGAGTTGATGGCAACCCTAAAAGAACATTCGCTCTTGGCAATGGTTGAGGAGGCCAAAAATATTCTCAAAGGGTGATTTTGAGTCTTATATTTTATAAGGCATTGATTTTAATGCCCTTTTTATTTAAATTGCACCTTAATGGTGCAATTTAAGCGATTGATGCCCCAGTTTGTTTCTAGCCCTTAACTGCGTTTGTTAATTTTTGATAAGACCCTTTTTCAAGGTTTTATTTATGCTGTATTTCTACGCGTTTTATAAAAATAGGCCTCTGTTTTCAATAGCTTGGCTGTGATATGGACTCAGGATTAAGTGTTTTTGAGTGCGGTTGTTTAGACCCCATAGCAGTCGGGGCTAAGCATTCCTGTGGGTGAATAAAGCGTATTCTTAAGTTATAAGCGCACCAAAAATAAGCATAGTTTGATTGTAGCGAGCCATCTTGGTGCAAGAGGGGAACGATTAAATCCTTTGCTTTCAATGACTTGTGTTTGGCATGCCCTTTGCGTAAGCTACTCCTCGTGTGATGAACCAAAATAATGCAGGAGATGAAATGAAATTAATCACAGCAATAATCAAACCATTTAAATTAGATGATGTGCGTGAAGCACTATCTGATGTTGGCGTGGCGGGTTTGACCGTAACAGAAGTAAAGGGTTTTGGGCGCCAGAAAGGGCATACGGAACTCTATCGCGGCGCTGAATACGTGGTTGATTTTTTGCCAAAAGTTAAATTAGAAATCGCCGTTTCGGACGAGACCTTAGATGCGGCTGTGAATGCGTTGGTGGAAGGGGCGAGTACGGGGAAAATTGGTGACGGTAAGATTTTTGTGACGTCATTAGAGCAAGTCATCCGTATCAGAACGGGTGAATCCGGTGCTGAAGCAATTTAATAATCATTAAATACAGAGATAAAGAAATGAATAATTTACTCGTTAAGATAGGCGCGTTGAGTGTTTTGGGTTTGATGCCTGAAATAGCCAGTGCCGATGAATTAAATGGCGGCAATACCGCATGGATTTTAACATCAACGGCACTGGTGTTATTTATGACGTTACCGGGCTTATCCTTATTTTATGCCGGTTTAGTGCGCTCTAAAAATGTACTGACCGTTTTAATGCAATGTTTTTCTATTGCTTGTTTAGTGTCTGTTTTATGGTTATTGGGTGCTTACAGCTTTATTTTTACCGACGGCGGGGTCTTAAACGGTTTCATCGGTGGTGCTGAGAAGATTTTAGCGTTAGGTATGGGAACAGCGGACTTAAGTGGAGATATTCCTGAAACGGTCTTTTTTATGTTTCAAATGACCTTTGCCATTATTACCCCAGCATTGATTGTGGGCGGTTTTGCAGAACGAATGAAATTTTCCAGTATGTTCTGGTTTAGCGGTTTATGGCTCGTGTTGGTTTATGTGCCGGTTTGTCATTGGGTCTGGGGCGGCGGCTGGCTGGCTGAAATGGGCGTCATGGATTTTGCTGGCGGGATTGTTATTCATATTAACGCGGGCGTTGCTGCTTTGGTGGCTGCTATTGTGATTGGTAAACGTAACGGTTTTCCTAAAATTCCCATGCCACCGCATAACATGACCATGGTGGTTGCCGGTGCCGGTATGCTGTGGGTAGGCTGGTTTGGTTTTAATGCTGGAAGTGCCTTAACGGCTGACGGTGCGGCAGGTATGGCCATGTTAGTCACCCATATCAGTGCGGCGGCGGCTTCTTTGACCTGGATGTTTCTAGAATGGAAAATCCATGGTAAGCCGAGTGTGTTAGGAATTGTGACCGGTATGGTGGCAGGTCTTGGAACGATCACACCGGCATCGGGTTTTGTTGGCCCGGTCGGTGGATTGTTGATTGGTATTTCAGCGGGTCTTATTTGTTATTACGCGACCCAGTATATTAAAACAAAACTGCAGATTGATGATTCTTTAGATGTTTTTTCAGTCCATGGTATCGGTGGTATAACAGGCTCTTTGTTAACCGCAGTCTTTGCAGCAACTGAAATGGGTGGTTTAGGGTTACCTGAAGGGGTAACTATCATGAGTCAGGTTACCGTACAGTTTATTGCTATTTTTGCCACTATTATCTGGAGCGCTTTTTTTACCTTTGTTATTTTGAAAATACTGGACAGTACTCTCGGTATTCGAGTCACAGCAGAGCAAGAGCAACAAGGGTTAGATGTGGTATTACATGATGAACGGGGTTACGATCAACTTTAAATTACTGAAGTTAAGAAAGTCTATTAAAACCGATGCTATGGCATCGGTTTTTTTTTGTAACCGCTTTACTTTTGCGTTTTTTTAGCTAAATTTGCTCTATGCGTTTGTAAAAGGGGTATTTTTATGGTTTTAGAACAGACAAGCGAAGAAAATAACAACGTAAACGTATTACCGATACAATTAGAGACCAATGAACAGAATTTTTTACTTTAAGAGGCTGCTTTTTTGGCCCTTAGATGCTTTTATAGATTCTTTAGGTTAACCCAACACTTCGTTTGCCATCTTCTTGTTAGATTCATCTATTGAAGAAGATCTATTTCGTTTTGGTGCGCCGTTATTTTTATGATTATCTTAAGCAATAATTAAAAGCACATCAGGGTTATGATTTGTCTCTAACCTTTAAATAATCATGCAATAACATCTCTGTTAAGAAGTTTTTTTAGAGGGTAAAAAGATGCGGTTAAGTAGAAATTTATTATATGGAACCTTGTTTGGAGTTTTGTTTCCAGTTGGTGCCACTTTACTAACAGCAAACAACATACCGATTACCAACCTATCAAGTTTAATTGATCTGCATCGACAAACCCCCTTACTTTTAATCATTGATACAGCATCATTCTTTTTAGGTGTTTTTGCAGCTTTTGGTGCCTATCAATTAGATAGGCAATTTGAGACACAAGAAGGAGCGCACGGAGCAGATGAATTAAGAACGTTAATAGATACCGCGAATGCGCCGATATTTGGTATTGATACGTCGGGTTTGGTTAACGAGTGGAACCAGACGGCAGAGCGTATTACCGGTTATAGTAAATCAGAAGTCATGGGTCGGGATCTGGTTGAGCGCTTTATTACTGAGGATTATAAAGTGTCTGTTAAGGGCGTTTTAGATGAAGCCCTAAAAGGCCGTGAGACGGCGAACTATGCGTTTCCCTTGTATAGTAAAACCAACGCCCGGGTTGATGTGTTATTAAACTCCACCACACGTCGAGATTCGCAAGGCGGGGTTGTCGGTGTTGTGGGTGTGGGTCAGGACATTACTAAGTTGATTGCCGTCCATCTTGAGCAAGAGCGGATAGCGAATGATTTAACAGCGCTCATAGATACCGCGAATGCGCCGATATTTGGTATTGATACGGCGGGCTTGGTTAACGAGTGGAACCAGGCGGCAGAACGTATTACCGGCTTCAGTAAATCAGAAGTCATGGGTGAGGATCTGGTTGAGCGCTTTATTACCGACGATTATAAAGTGTCTGTTAAAGGTATTTTAGATGAAGCCCTAACAGGCCGTGAGACGGCGAACTATGAGTTTCCCTTGTACAGTAAAACCAATGCCCGAGTTGATGTGTTATTAAACTCGACCACACGTCGAAATACACGCGGTGAGGTTGTCGGGGTTGTGGGCGTGGGTCAGGACATTACTGAGTTGAATACCATCCGTCTTGAGCAAGAGCGGATAGCGAATGATTTAACAGCGCTCATAGATACCGCGAATGCGCCGATATTTGGTATTGATACGGCGGGCTTGGTTAACGAGTGGAACCAGGCGGCAGAACGTATTACCGGCTTCAGTAAATCAGAAGTCATGGGTGAGGATCTGGTTGAGCGCTTTATTACCGACGATTATAAAGTGTCTGTTAAAGGTATTTTAGATGAAGCCCTAACAGGCCGTGAGACGGCGAACTATGAGTTTCCCTTGTACAGTAAAACCAATGCCCGAGTTGATGTGTTATTAAACTCGACCACACGTCGAAATACACGCGGTGAGGTTGTCGGGGTTGTGGGCGTGGGTCAGGACGTCACGGAACTGAACCGTAGCCATAAAAAGTTTGAAAGGCAGTTAGAATCAGTAGCTAATGAAGATCTCTTGACCGGCCTGCCAAATCGGCGTTATTTTCAAACATTTCTTGAGCAACACTCACGAGGAGATCAAGGTACTGATGAAATAGGCACCTTGATGTTTTTAGACCTGGACCGGTTTAAGTTGGTGAACGATAGCTTAGGGCACGGTATCGGCGATCAACTGTTACAAGTCGTTGCCCAGCGGTTGCAGGCCAGCGTAAGAGCGGGTGATTTGGTCTGTCGTCTGGGGGGTGATGAATTTGTTGTGTTATTGCCATTGCAGGAGGTGGTTTTTGAAAAGGCCGACGAACAGGCTGAAAGAACAGCCCGCCAGATTACGGCAGCGGTCGAGCAACCGATTCATGTGGATCAACATATACTCAGTGCGCATATCAGTATCGGGATCAGTCATTTTAACGCGGGCGATAGTGTGGAGACGATTATTAAGCGCTCTGATAACGCGATGTATTTGGCGAAAAACGATAAGACTAGCCATATCGCCTTTTATACCGATGCAGTACATCAACAACTGACGCATCAGATGCAGGTGCTGGAAGGGATTACTGAGGCGCTGACAGACAATCAATTTTTAATGCATTATCAACCGCAATTCAATCAAGATCGAGAACTGATTGGTGTTGAGGCACTGGTTCGTTGGCAGCATCCACAATTGGGGCTGTTACCGCCGGATCAGTTTATTGGCTTGGCCGAACAGTATGGCCGTATTAATGAGGTCGGGGCGTGGGTGATTGAATCGGTAGTTAGTCAAGTGGCACAATGGACCCAAGCAGGGGTCAGGGTACCCAAGGTCGCGATTAATATTAGTCCGATACAATTGTTAGATGAAAATTTCAGTACGATTGTTAACACCTTAGCGGTGCAATACGGTATTAACCCTGAAAGGATTGTTTTTGAGATTACTGAAAGTGCTGATATTGAGCACTTTAATTTAATCAGCACGGTTTTGAGGGACTTAAAAGGCCAAGGCTACCGGTTTTCATTGGATGATTTTGGCACCGGCTATTCGTCGATGACGCATTTTAAACGGCTGCCATTTAGTCAGGTTAAGATTGATCAGAGTTTTATTGCCGATATGGATTCTAATGAAGATAGCTTGGCGATTGTTGAGGTGGTGTTAGCGATGGCCCGATCACTGAAATTAGAGGTGATTGCTGAAGGTGTGGAAACACAATCGCAATTAGATATTTTAGATCGGCTGGGATGTACCGGCTATCAGGGTTATCTCTTTTCAAAACCCTTAGGTGTTCAGGCAATAACGTCTTTGTTAAGGAGTCGTATTGCATGATGGTTGTTTTATCTTTTATTACTTACCCCTAATCACTTATGCAGCGTTCATTTTCAAGAGTTTTTGCAATGCAGTTAAGTCGATACGCAGTGTATGGCGTTTTGTTTGGCTTCTTGTTTCCGTTGGGCGCCATCTGTCTATTGTTATGGTCTAGTGGAGAATGGACATTTCAGCAAATTAGACTTATTCATGACCAGAACACCTTATTATGGATAATCGATACTGCACCGATATTTCTAGGAATTTTTGCAGCATTCGGAGGCTATCAAAAAGATAAACTAGAGAGAGCCGTTTCTCGTTTTGAGGGCTTGTCTTTGCAAAGAGGAAAAGTTTTAGATTCAGCATTTGATGGCGTTATCATGCTTGATAAGTTGGGTTGTGTTATTAATTTTAATAAGACCTGTGAGGCTGTTTTTGGCTACTGTAAAGCAGAAATTCTGGGTCATAAAATGGTTGACTTTATTTTTCCTGAAAATTATCGCGACCAGTATCATCAGGCGTTGACGAACTATGTTGTAACAGGTGAGCAGGTTGTTCTTAATAAACGTATAGAGATAGAAGGGCTCCATAAGAACGGCCATGTTTTTCCGATAGAGATAGTTATTAACCCCATAAAAATAGCCAACACTATCATGTTTAGTGCTTTTATCAGGGATATTACCGAACGTAATAAAGAGAAAGAGCGCTATTATCAAGCTGCATTTATGGATGAATTAACAGGCTTACCTAATCGTCGTTATTTTATCGATTTTTTAAAAAAACGGTTAACGCTTGAAATGTCTGATGATCAAGTCGGTACGTTGTTTTTTATAGACCTTAACCGATTTAAGTTGGTGAATGATAGTCTAGGGCATCATATCGGTGACGAGTTGTTACAAATTATCGCCCAGCGGTTATCTTTGAATATCAGAGAGGGTGATCTGGTCTGTCGTTTGGGGGGCGATGAGTTTCTTGTGCTCCTTGCTTCGAGTCGGGTCGGTCGAGAACAAGCCACTAAAGATGCAAAAGTTATTGCTCAGGGTTTAGTTGAAAACCTGAGTAAGTTAATGATGATCGGCAAGCATAAAGTGGGTGTTTTGGCCAGTGTGGGTATCTGCCATTTTCATAGGGGCGATTGCGTTGATGATGTTCTTATATGGGCAGATTCAGCGATGTATCAGGCAAAAAAAAATTCACTGAATTCGGTTGCTGTTTATACCAAAGCGATGCATAAGGGCTTAATGAAGCAAATGAAAATTATAGAGTCACTTGATGAAGCCGTCTTTGATGAACAATTTTTTATGCTTTATCAACTGCAATATAATCAAAACAATGAGCTGGTGGGTGCCGAAGCTCTCATTCGTTGGCAGCACCCGAGCTTAGGTTTGTTGCCTACCGGTATCTTTATTTCGTTAGCCGAACAATATAGCCGGATGGAAGCCATAGGGATATGGGTTTTAGAGTCAGTTTTTAAACAAATTACGATCTGGAAAGCAGAGGGTTTAGAGTTACCGAAGGTATCGATTAATATCAGTGTTAAGCAATTGATGCAGGATGACTTTGTTAACATGCTCAATAGCCTGTCGCACAAGTACAATGTTTTTCCTAACGCCATTATTTTAGAGGTGACCGAAAGTATAAGTCTAGAGGATTTTAATTCTTTGCAAGAAAAGTTCGTGACGTTAGCCAATCAGGGTTATCGTTTTTCGCTTGATGATTTTGGTACCGGTTATGCATCAATGACTAATTTTAAGCGGATGCCATTTTCTCAGGTAAAAGTGGACCAAAGTTTTATTACGGATATTGCAACTAATGAAGATAATTTAGCCTTTACTAAGGCAATTATCGCGATGGCTAAAACATTTGGCATGGAAGTGGTCGCTGAAGGGGTAGAGACTGATGGCCAGCATTCGATATTGATGGCTTTAGGTTGTGACCAGTTTCAGGGCTATTTGTTTTCAAAGCCGGTGCAACCAAAAAAACTTGCGAGGTTAATTAAATCTTAGCGATAGCCACTCAAATATAGATAATGAGGCTACTGTTCTAACACTTTAACCCAAAGTATTTTGGCTAGCCCTAGGCGTTTCTGAACGCTTAACGGGTTCGGTTAATTCTGTAAGTTGCAGTAAGGCAAAGAGCGTTTTTAAGTGCGGACATTCAGTATTTGTGTGCGCAGCCGCTTTGATTGCATTGCCTAAAATAGCATTAATTTCCATGGGACGACCGGCCTGATAGTCTAGTAGCATGCTGGTTTTGTAGGGCGGCATTTGTTGGGTATGGTTAATGTTGGTTTCAATTATATCCCCAGGGAGTCTGTGACCTAAGACTGTGGCAATCGTAAAAACCTCTTGCATGATGGCGCGTATTAAGGGTTCTTGGGTTTGTAAAATGGTCTGTGTGCTAAGACCACCCGAGAGGACCGATAAGGGGTTGAAAGGGGCATTCCAAATACATTTTTGCCACCGTGCGGTGGTAATGGATTCACTTAATTGACAATCTATGCCAGCATCGTTAAAAAATGTTGCCAGGCACCGGGTTTTTTCGCTAAAACCTGACGGTACATTTCCGAGCGTTAACCGTCCATAGGCCAAATGTTCAATTTCACCAGGGCTAATGCGATTACTGCAAATAAAAGCGAGCCCGCTGACCACCTCGTTATCTGGAAAAGCGGCGATGATTTCATCTTCAATGGCAATACCATTTTGAATCAGCACGATAGTGGTTTTTATGCCTACAGCCGGTTTAATGAGTTTTACTCGATCAAGATTTTCGAGAACCTTGGTGCAGACTAACAGGTAGTCAACAGGCGTTTTCACAGCGGCTGTTGAATTAAATGTTTGCGCGGGTTGAAAAGACCACTGGCCTAATTCATGGCTGTTAATTTGAAAGCCGTGTTGTTTGATGTGGCTGTAATCAGAGCGACAGACTACGGAAACCTGAACCCCTTGTTGAGCTAAAAGGCTGCCGTAAAAACCGCCGATAGCGCCAGTGCCAAAGACTAAAGCGGTGGTCATAGATTCAGTGTTTCTTTTAGAAAAGGGACGGTTACTTTACGTTGCGCGGATAAGGTCGCGTGGTCCAGAATATTCAGTAAGGCCCAGAAGTCAGTCAGTTCGCGAGTATAGCGAGACAGAATAAAAGTCGCGGCTTGCGGAGAAATATCAAAACCCATGCGATGCGCTTTATGACTGAGTGCAACCATTAAGTTGGCGTCGCTTAAGCGTTCTAGTTTCAGGGTAAGTCCCCAGTTGAATCGAGTTTTAAGGTCGGTTAAGGGGATGTTTAATTGTGTGGGTAAACAATTAGCACTGATAATGAGGTGATTACCTTGTTCAGTAATGCGGTTAAAAAAATTAAAGTAGTGTTCTTGGTGCTGTTGGGTCTCATGGAGTAAATGAATATTGTCTATACAAACTAACGCTAAGTCTTCTAGTCCTTCAAGAATGCTGGGGTCTGGGAGTTGCCCACTTTTTAATTCCAAATAGAAAGTATTGTCTCCTGTTTGCGCAGTTTGTTGACAACAGGCTTGTAAAAGGTGAGTTTTTCCGGTGCCGGAGGGTCCCCAGACAAAGATGAAGGGTTCGCCTTTTTTATCGCTGCATTGTTTTAAATGGCTGACAACCTCTTCGTTTTCACCGGAGAAATAGTCGTCAAAACTTTGGTTGCTTTGGTGTTTGAAATCAAGGGGTAATTGTTTGCTCATTGATTAGGTTCTTTCCCATTTGAACGAACATAAAATGTAGCGCTCATGAATAAGGTTAGGGCAAGAATGGCTTCGCCGGTAGCATACCAACGTTCAGCGAGATTAGCCATGGCTTCGACCAGTCCGTGGGTAATGTACAATAAACTGACATAGGCCATCCAGGCGGTACTTTTGGAGCGGCCGTGAAGAAAGCCGCGTAATGGTAGCAGTAGCGGTGTAACCGTGACGATGAGCACTAATGCAGTAGGAAAGCGTGCCGACGGCATGAGTAGTGTGTTCCAGGCCATCAGTAAAGCAAAAAGGCTAAAGTAGGCGCTGAGCGCTAAGGTGTAGTAAGTCTGTTTATTGAGTGTCATGAGGCGTTAAGTCGGTGAGCAGTTTGGGCTAATTGTTGCCCCATGAGTTGGCATAAGGTTTTTTCGTCGTTGCTTAAAGGCTGGCCGTGGCTGGCGAGGTGGCTAGGCCCATAAGGTGTGCCGCCGGTTTGTGTTTCCCGTAAGGCCGGCTCGCCGCAAGGCACGCCCATAATCATCATGCCTTGGTGCATCAGCGGTAACATCATGGATAATAATGTACTTTCGTGACCGCCATGCATGCTACTGGAGGAGGTAAAAACGACAGCGGGTTTGCCAGTGAGTGCACCGGCGAACCAAAGTTCGGTCGTACTATCAATAAAATATTTAAGAGGTGCGGCCATGTTGCCAAAATGGGTGGGACTACCGAGTGCTAAACCATGACAGTTTTTTAAGTCATCAAGCGTAGCATAAGGTGCGCCTTGTTCTGGAATGCTGTCTTCAGTCGCTTCGCAGACCGTGGATACATTCGGAACGGTACGGATGATTGCAGTGGTATTTTGGCCAGATTCAACGCCGCGGGCAATTTGCTGGGCCATATCAATTGTAGAGCCATGTCGGCTGTAATAGAGAATGAGTATCTGTGTATCCATGGGATGTTTTTTGTAAGAGGTTGTCTTTTTGTGTTCGTTAATGAGGGTTTATAAAATGGCAAGGACGTTCTCAGGGGGACGGCCAATGACAGCCTGATCATTGGCCAAAACAATCGGGCGCTCAATAAGTTTCGGGTGATCAACCATTGCATTTATTACGGTGTCATCGTCAAGTGAAGTATCATTCAGGCCGGCGGCCTTATAGTCAGGCTCATTTTTTCGTAGTAGTTCTCGGGGTTCAATAGCCAGTTTAGTTAAAATGGTTTTGATTTCTTCGGCACTGGGCGGTGTTTCTAAGTATTTTATAATGTCTGGTTCAATACCCTGTTCTTGAATGAGTTGCAATGTTTGGCGTGATTTACTGCAACGGGGATTGTGGTAAATAGTGACCTTCATATTAGTTTCCTTAAAGCTTGAGTGAGCCGGTTGATTCTATCATAGCCTTTGATGAAATAGCCGGGTTAGTGTGGCGTTGTTAGTTTGAGTGGGTTGATCGTAGGCTGGTATTTTGTTGGGTTATTATGGTATTTTGGATTCTTTTTTATGCGGGATTAAAGTTAATGCAGTTACCTGAGTTCATTTCGGCGCGCGTGTTGGTGGTTGGCGATTTGATGCTTGACCAATATTGGCATGGCTCAACGTCTCGCGTTTCGCCAGAAGCCCCGGTTCCTATTGTTCATGTTAATAACCGTGAGTTTCGCCCGGGTGGAGCCGGTAATGTTGCGTTAAATTTAGCTGAGTTGGGTGTGGATGTTACGTTGGTGGGATATTGTGGTCAGGATGAAGCCGCAGATACCTTAACATCCGTGTTAACGGGTGCGGGGGTGAAGTGTTGCTTTATTACCTTAGATGAATACCCAACGATTACTAAATTGCGGGTTATGAGTCGAAATCAGCAGCTCATTCGTCTCGATTTTGAGGAAGATTTCCAGCAGTTTAACAGTGACCATCTGCTCGCTGTTTGCCCTGAGTTAATTGAGCAAACTGATGTGATTATTTTCTCAGATTACGGGAAAGGAACCTTAGCACAAGTCGAGCAGTTAATCGCGTTGGCTGGGCGTTATAACAAACCCGCATTGGTTGATCCTAAAGGAATGGATTTTGAACGCTATCGAAAGGCAACGCTTATGACGCCTAATTTAAGTGAGTTTGAAGGGGTTGTCGGACCTTGCCCTAATCAGGACGTATTGGTTGAGAAAGGTTATCAATTGATGGCACGGTTGGATCTTGCCGGGTTGTTAATTACCCGGGGAGAGCATGGCATGACTTTGCTGCAGCATGAGGGTAAACCCTTGCATTTGCCGACCCAAGCACGGGATGTTTTTGATGTAACCGGAGCGGGTGACACCGTTATCTCAGTGTTGGCAGCGAGTATGGCAGCCAATGAATCATTGGCGAATGCCACATGGTTGGCCAATACGGCAGCGGGTATTGTGGTCGGCAAATCCGGTACCGCGACTGTTACTACGACTGAAATGACTCAAGTGTTACAAGGACGGCGGTTGGGTCAGGGCGGTGTTGTGTCAGTGAGTGAGCTCGAATCTGCAATCGTAAAAGCTCATAAAAATAATGAAAGCGTTGTTGCGACTAACGGGTGTTTTGATATTTTACACCCGGGGCATATTCGTTATTTACAGCAAGCACGGAAGTTGGGGGATCGTCTGGTTGTTTTAGTGAACAGTGATGAGTCGGTCAGGCGATTAAAGGGCTCCGATCGGCCAGTGAATAATTTAGCGCATCGTATGGAAATGCTGGCGGCTGTAGCGTGTGTTGATTGGGTTGTGGCTTTTAGCGAAGATACGCCGCAAGTTTTAATCGACCAGTTGTTACCGGATATATTGGTTAAAGGCGGAGATTATCAAGCGATTACCGAGATTGCAGGGCATGAGAGTGTACTCGCTAATGGCGGCGAAGTTAAAATTCTGTCTTTTATAGAAGGACATTCGACCACTAATATTATTAATGCCATTAAGGACGGAGAAAAATCTATCTAGGGGTCGGTTTTTCGGTTAGACCCGTTGTAGAATTAATTCCAATGCCAGTTTACTGCCAAAATAAGCCAGTGCAAGAAAGATAAAGCCAATAATGGTGCCGCGGATGGCTTTTTTTCCGCGCCAACCGTAACGAATACGACCGAGCAATAAGCTACCAAATACGACCCATGCAAGGAGTGACAGGATTGTTTTGTGGGCAAGGTGTTGTGCAAAAATATCTTCAAGAAAGAAAAAACCACTGAGTAGGGAGCCCGACAAAAAGAGCATGCCTGCCCCTATCATTTGAAATAATAAGAGTTCCATGGTTTGCAAGGGGGGCAATGAAAGTACCAGTCTGTGTGGACGATGACCATGAAGTTGATGGTCTTGCATGGCCAATAAGATGGCTTGGAAAGCGGCTATATTAAAAAGGCTGAAGGCTATAATAGAGGTGAGAATGTGAATATTCATTTGCCAGGCGTGATTGACCAGAATTTGTGGCTTAATGGCAACGTTGCCTTCAAGTCCTAGCATCAGTGCGGCGATCGGAAAAATCGCAATGGCTAATTTGTCGATGGGTCGTGTTAATGCCGCTAAAAGAAATAGCCAGACAACAATGTCGGAAATAAGTGAGCCTGCAGTAAAGAAATTTAGATTTAAGCCTTCAGGCGTAAATAATTTTGGGGTGACTGTTGTGGTATGTAAAAGCACGGCAACCCAGCCTAGAGTGAGTGGTTTAAGGTGCTTAAATAAGCCGTTAGGGAGCGTATTTCTATTCGTTGCAATTAAAAATGCACTTAATAAATAACTGATAATAGTCAGATTATTGATTAATGGATGAATCATTAAGGCTGTCCTTATTGGATTAGTCTGGCATAATGGTTGCCTTTACTATTAAAGCTATAATTTGCTAAGGAAATAAAGTTGTTTCTCTTGGAGAATTAAAAATTATAACCTGTTTGGGCTCTGAATGAGTCATATTTAAGAGTTGTGAAGGTGTTGGTCTATTATGTTTGAAAATTTAACCGATCGTTTAACGAAAACGCTTAAGGTCGTCCGCGGGCAAGGGCGTCTTACTGAAGATAATATTAAGGATACGTTGCGCGAGATTCGTCTGTCCTTGTTAGAAGCGGATGTCGCCTTACCTGTGGTTCAGGCGTTTATTGCTGGGGTAAAAACTCGGGCATTGGGAACCGAAGTTGAAACCAGTTTACTGCCTAGCCAAGCTTTATTGAAAATCGTTCAAGATGAACTCATGCAGGTCATGGGCGGGGCGAATGAAGGCTTGAGTTTTAAAACTAATCCGCCGGCAGTTATTTTAATGGCGGGTTTGCAAGGGGCAGGTAAAACCACGACAGTCGCAAAATTAGGACGTTGGCTGAAGGAAAATCATAAAAAATCAGTGGGTGTTGTCAGTGCCGATGTTTATCGACCTGCGGCAATCAAGCAATTAGAAACTTTAGCAAATGATTTATCCTTGGAGTTTTTTGAAAGTGATGTTTCACAAAAACCGGTTGATATTGCCACTAATGCCATTGCTAAAGCGCGGCGTAAATTTCTTGATGTATTAATTGTTGATACGGCAGGACGTTTAGCCATTGATGATGAAATGATGGCTGAGATCAAAGCCTTACATGCTGCGATTAAGCCGATTGAAACCCTCTTTGTGGTTGATAGTATGACCGGGCAGGATGCGGCTAATACCGCGAAAGCGTTTGATGAAGCGCTCCCTTTAACCGGCGTTGTGCTCACCAAGGCAGACGGTGATGCACGTGGTGGTGCAGCCTTGTCGATTCGTCATATTACCGGGAAACCCATTAAATTTATTGGTACCGGTGAGAAAACGGATGAATTAGAATTATTTCATCCCGATCGCTTAGCCTCACGTATTCTCGGTATGGGGGATATGCTCAGTCTGATCGAACAAGTTGAACGCAAGGTCGATCAGAAAAAAGCCGAACGGCTCGCGAAGAAAGTTAAGAAAGGTCAGACGTTTAATCTGGAAGATTTTAAAGACCAGTTACAACAAATGCAGAATATGGGCGGTGTCGGTTCTTTGTTGGATAAAATGCCCGGGATGGGTAACTTATCTGAAAGCGTTAAAGATAAGGTGAATGATAAGGAACTGGCACGGCAAGTCGCTGTGATCAATTCGATGACGTTTCAGGAAAGAAAATTTCCCGATATCATTAAGGGAAATCGGAAAAAGCGCATTGCTGCGGGTTGCGGTCAGGATCTTCAAGATCTCAATAAATTGTTAAAGCAGTTTAAAATGATGCAAAAAATGATGAAACGTTTCAAAAAGGGCAATATGGCCAATATGATGCGTGGGTTAAAGAGCAATATGGGTGGTATGGGCGGTGGTTTAGGCGGTTAAGTCGCTTTTTAGTTCGTAGTGGGACGGTTTTTATTGGGTTGGAGTGCAATTATTTCTTCACATTCTGCTAAAAGGCCGTACAATGATCCGATTTATTTGATTATAGTTTTGTGAGGAAATTTTAATGGTAACCATTCGTCTTGCAAGAGGTGGTGCAAAGGATAGTCCTTTTTATCATGTTGTTGTGGCAGATAGTAGAAGAAGTCGTGATGGGCGTTATATTGAGCGTCTTGGTTTTTTTAACCCATTAGCACGGGGTAATGAAGAAAGATTACGCTTGGACGTTGACCGCGTAACGCATTGGAAGTCACACGGTGCACAAACTTCAGAGCGTGTTGCTAAGTTGGTAAAAGAAGCAAAGAAAGCGGCAGAGTAAAAGATTACCAGTGGCAGAAACGTATCTTGTCATAGGTAAAATCACCGGTGTTTTTGGTGTTAATGGCTGGGTTAAGGTTTTTTCAGACACCAGTCCGAGAGAAAATATAGTGAATTATTCGCCCTGGTTATTAGAGAAGGGGCGTGAACAGCGGTTATTGAAGGTAATCGATGGTCGAATTCAGGGTAAAGGTATTGTCGCTCGTTTGGAAACGATCGAGCGTTGCGAGCAAGCGGAGTCCTTATGTGGTTGGACGATCTCAATAGCACGAAGTCAATTACCTGATCCGGAGAAAGATGAATACTACTGGTCAGATCTTGTCGGCTTGGCCGTTGTAACCACAACGGGTGTTTCTTTAGGGGTTGTTGATCATCTTTTAGAAACCGGCGCGAATGATGTGCTTGTGGTTCAAGGTGATAGTGAACGGCTGATCCCTTTTATCCAAGGGTCGGTTATTAAAAAGATTGATTTAGTAGCGGGCAGTATTGACGTTGACTGGGATCCTTATTTTTAGTGGCTAGCATGCGCTTTGATGTGGTGACTCTGTTTCCTGAGATGGTTCAGCAGGCGGTGGGTTTTGGCGTTGTCGGTAGAGCCATAGATAATCAGTTGGTCGATTTGGCGACATGGAATCCTAGAGATTTTACCGAAGACCGGCATCGTACGGTAGATGCGAGGCCTTACGGTGGTGGACCTGGCATGGTGATGATGTATCAACCGTTACAGGAAGCGATCATAAGCGCCAAAAAGGCGGGTGATGTCACAGCCAGAAAAGTGATTTATTTAAGTCCGCAGGGTAAACCGCTAACTCAGGATTTATTGGTTAAGACCTGCGAACTATCACAGTTAGTTTTGGTTGCAGGTCGTTATGAAGGCATTGATGAGCGTTTAATAACCGCAGAGATCGATGAAGAATGGTCGCTGGGGGATTATGTGATCAGTGGCGGTGAATTGGCTGCGTTAGTGGTTATAGATGCAGTGACTCGGTTGTTACCGGGTGTGTTGGGCGCTAAGGAATCGGCTCAGCAAGATTCGCATATGAATGGTTTATTGGATTGCCCGCATTATACTCGGCCAGAGTCGATAGACGGTCAAACGGTTCCGGAAGTGTTATTGAGCGGTAATCATGCGGAAATTGCTCGTTGGCGACTACAACAGGCATGGGAAAATACGCGGTCTAAAAGGCCGGATTTATTAAATGAGATTGCGTTGTCTGCTGAGCAGGCAGCTTTATTGAACGAGATTAAAACTAAGAGTTAAGGGTGTGTCATGAGTAATATTATTGAGCAACTGGAGCAAGAACAATTAAAGACGAATATTCCGGATTTCAACCCCGGTGATACCGTTGTTGTTCAGGTTAAAGTAACAGAGGGAAGTCGTGAAAGACTACAGGCTTTTGAGGGTGTCGTGATTGCTAAACGGAACCGTGGCGTTAATTCAGCGTTTACGGTACGTAAGATCTCTCATGGTGAAGGTGTTGAGCGTGTTTTCCAAACGCATAGTCATATTGTGGGTGATATTGAAGTTAAGCGTCGTGGTGATGTACGTCGTGCTAAATTGTATTATTTGCGTGACTTAACCGGTAAACGTGCACGTATTAAAGAGAAACTTAAGTAAGCAGAAACTTGAGCTTTTTAAAAAAAGGCAGCCTCCGGGCTGTTTTTTTTTGACTGCCACTTTAGTGCACAGGGTTTAGGGATACCTTTTGATATACCGGTATTGAATTCAGTATACTGTTGATGTTACCCGCTAACGTTTAGTTAATTAACGATGAGTGCTAAGATTTTAATTGACTTGTTTTTAGATGCGACTTGGTCTGAACAGGGGTTGAGTGAGAATACACTCAGTGCATATGGCAGTGATTTAATGATTTTTGCCGATTTTTTGGCATCAAAAAGTATGCTTGATGTGGGCAGTAGTGATATTTCACAATTTATGGCGATGCGTTTTGAGCAAGGTGTGAGCCGACGCTCAGCGGCTCGGATGTTGTCCTCGTTACGCCAGTTTTACCGTTATTTAGTGCGTGAGAATCAACTTAAAGTAGATCCGACCATGCACATTGAGCCACCGCAGTTAGGTCGTCCGTTGCCGGTGAGTTTGTCTGAACAAGACGTTGAAAAATTACTGGCAGCACCGGATGTGCTTTTGCCTTTGGGTTATCGTGATCGAGCCATGTTGGAGTTGCTTTATGCGACAGGGCTTCGGGTCTCAGAATTGATAGCACTCCGCTTTGAACAAATCAGTTTGCGTCAAGGCGCGGTACGTATTGTTGGAAAAGGCAATAAGGAGCGACTTGTTCCTGTAGGCGAACAAGCATTGAGTTGGTTAGAGCAATATATTAGCGTTGCGCGAGAAGCTATTTTAGCCGGTCGACAAAGTGACTTTTTGTTTGTAACGAAGAGAGGTTCGGCGATGACCCGACAAGCTTTTTGGTATTTGATTAAGCGTTATGCCAGTGTGGCCGGCATTACTAAATCACTGTCCCCACATACATTGCGACACGCCTTTGCGACACATTTGCTAAATCATGGTGCGGACTTAAGAGTGGTACAATTACTACTCGGACACAGTGACTTATCGACAACACAGATTTATACGCATATTGCCCAAGAACGTTTAAAAGAATTGCATCAGCAATATCATCCAAGAGGTTAATTGACATGACAACGAGTATTCACCCTACGGCGTGTATCGCTGAAAATGTTAAAATAGGAGACGGGGTTATTATTGGTCCGTATGCGGTGATAGAACCGGATGTGGTGCTGGGTGATGGTTGTGAAATTCAGGCCCATGCGGTAATTAAACGTTTTGTGCGCATGGGGAGTGGTAATCGGGTGCACTCGCATGTGGTGTTGGGTGATTTACCGCAAGATATTGCTTTTAGTGCTGAAACGGTGAGTTACTTATCCATCGGCGATAACAATGTTTTTCGTGAAGGCTTTACGGCTCACCGGGCAACGGTTGTTGAAGGGGCGACAATGATTGGTTCACAGTGTTTTTTTATGAATCACAGTCATGTCGCACATGATTGTGTGATCGGTGACCAGACTGTTTTTGCAAATAATGTCGCTATTGGCGGTTTTGTTGAAGTGGGTAATAATGTTTTTATGGGCGGTGCTGTGGTGGCGCACCAATTTTGTCGCATCGGTTGTTTTGCCATTGTCAGGGGAACCTCCGGTTTAAGTATGGATGTTTTACCCTTTAGCACTGCAGGCGGTGCACCGGCGAAACATTACCGACTGAATGCAGTGGGTTTACGGCGGGCCGGTATTAGCGGCGAGCGTTATAAGGCGTTAACAACGGCCTTTAGACTGCTTAGGGCGCAACAGTCGATTGCTGATTTGGATGAGACTCCGGAAATTAGTATTTTGAAAGCCTGGCTGGCGATCAAGTCAAAACGCGGCGTTCATGGGTTTAAGTAAACGTTTTAGAGTAAAAAAATATTTTTTAAGTAAAGATTTCAGCCATGAAAAAAATTAAGAGCGCGGTTATTGGTGCCGGATATTTGGGCAAATTTCATGCGGAAAAATATGCCGGGCTTCCGGACTGTGAGCTAGTGGCTGTCGTGGATGTTAATCAACAGGCAGCCGAAGAAATAGCACAAAAACATCAAACACAGGCATTGACAGATTACCGTCAGTTATTGGGTCAGGTCGATGCGGTTAGTATTGTGGTTCCCACAACCTTACATCATAAAGTAGCCTTAGATTTTATTAATCACGGCGCGCATGTGTTGGTGGAAAAGCCAATTACGGTAACCGTTGAAGAGGCCGATGAATTGATCGCCGCGGCAAAAGCGAATCATGTGTTATTACAAGTTGGTCATTTAGAGCGCTTTAACCCTGCAGTTATGGGGTTAGATCATTTGCCGGATAAGCCGCTGTTTATTGAGTCACATCGGTTATCGCCTTTTAACCCGCGTGCCAATGATGTCAGTGTGGTTCTGGATTTAATGATTCATGATATCGATATTATTTTAGCATTAGTCGATTCGGAAATAGCACGTCTTGATGCCAGCGGTACGCCGGTTTTAACAAAAGGAACCGACATTGCTAATGCACGGATTGTGTTTAAAAGTGGCTGTGTTGCTAATGTGACCGCCAGTCGGGTCAGTATGAAAATGGAGCGTAAAATGCGTATGTTCCGTCCCAGTTGTTATGTGTCGGTTGATTTTCAAAATCGTGTCCTGACGCAGCATCAGATTGGCGATAAAGAAATGTTCCCGGGGATTCCTGATATTAAAACGAATGAGTCGACCTTTGAAAACGGCGATGCTTTACTGGAAGAGATAAAATCATTTTTACACTGTATTAAGACCGGTGAGGAACCGTTAGTCAGCGGTGAGTCGGGAAAAAGAGCACTAGAAGTTGCAATACAAATTAGCCAACTCATTAATTAGTGGGTTCGGTCTGATAAGTTAATTTTGTTATTGATCATCAGTTCATAAAGTTAAGAGATAAGGACAGTAATAATGATTCCAATGGTAAACCTGAAAGCAGAATACAGCGAAATAAAAACTGAGATCCAACAAGGCATCAATGCGGTTTTAGACAGTTGTGCTTTTATTTTAGGACCGAATGTGCAGGCGTTTGAGCAAGAGGCGGCTGATTATTTAGGGGTTAAGCATGCAATTGGTGTGGCCTCTGGTACCGATGCGCTGCATTTGGCGTTGGTCGCGGCCGGTATCGGCGAAGGCGATGAAGTGATTACCTCAGCCTTTACTTTTATTGCCACGGCAGAAGCGATTCGTTATGTCGGGGCGACACCGGTGTTTGTAGATATCGACGCAAAGACGTTTAATATTACCGCAGCAACTATTGCCGGTGCGATTACCGCTAAAACCCGCGCTGTGATGCCGGTTCATCTATTCGGGCAGCCGGCTGATATGGGCGCGATTAAGAACTTGTGTCAGCGTCAAAACCTTAAATTGATTGAAGATTGTGCGCAATCTTTTGGCGCTTCGATTGACGACCAACAAACCGGTAGTTTTGGCGATGCGGCGGGATTTAGTTTTTTTCCCAGTAAGAATTTAGGGGCCTACGGTGATGGAGGGTTGGTGACAACCTCATCCGATGAGATAGCCGCAATGATAAAAAAACTACGTAATCACGGTTCTGATGTGCGTTACTACCATGATGTGATTGGTTATAACAGCCGGTTAGATGAAATGCAGGCGGTTATTTTGCGGGCAAAGTTAAAGCGTATTGAGAACAGTAATCAACGCCGGCGTGCGGTGGCGCATTTGTATTCTGAGTTATTGCAGGGTTTGCCACTGGAAACACCGTTTGAAGATGGTCTCGGTGTGCATGTGTATCATCAGTACACGATGTTATCCGATCATCGAGAAAAGATTTTAGCAGCCCTACAGGCACAGCAGATCGCTTGTGCGGTGTACTACCCCGTACCGTTGCATCAACAAACGGTCTTTTTAGACAGTTGTGAGGGGTTATCTTTACCGGTTACGGAATCGGTTGCAGCGCGTTGTCTTTCGCTCCCTATTTGTCCTAGTCTGAGTGATAGTCAAATCAGAGCGATTGCGGCGGTTATTAGCGCTACCTTGTCCTAGTATGTTAAGCCGTTAAGGTGTGGAGATCGGGGCATTGACAGATCAGCATAAAAAAAATCCGAGAGTCATGATTGTGGCCGGTGAAGCCTCGGGTGATCGTCACGGTGCAGAATTGTTTTTGGCGCTTAAAGAAATGTCTCCTGCGGTAAAAGGCATCGGTATGGGGAGCACCTGTATGCGTGAGGCGGGCATTGAATTATGTTTTGATGCCGCCAATATTGGTGTGATTGGTGTTGTGGAAGTACTGCGCCATTACCGTGAAATCAGGCAGGCCTTGGCGTTGGCTAAGAAAACGCTACGTGAACAACAACCCGATCTCTTAATTTGTGTTGATTATAAAGAGTTTAATTATAAATTAGCCGCGTATGCGAAACAGTGTGGGGTTAAAGTGCTCTTTTATGTTAGCCCACAAGTGTGGGCCTGGCGCCCGGGGCGGGTTAAAAAATATGGTCGAGTCATTGATATGATGGCCGTCATCTTTCCTTTTGAAGTCCCTTACTATGAACGCGAAAAGGTACCGGTGCGTTATGTGGGGCACCCGTCGGTAGATGCGGTGAAACCTAAATATACCAAGGCTGCAGTGCGAGGCCATTTTGAGATCAATGCGGACACGCCGGTTATTGGTTTGTTACCCGGCAGTCGGCACAATGAAATTAAACGGTTGTTGCCGGAAATGTTGCTGGCAGCTGAGCATATAGCCGGCCAACTACCGGGGTGTCAGTTTATGTTGCCGCAAGCCAATTCCGTCAGCGATGAATTGATAGCGTCTTATTTGGCAACCGCGACGGTTAATGTGCGCGTGGTCAAACAAGAATTTTATGATGTGGTGCAGTGTTGCGATGCGGTATTAACCACGTCGGGAACCGCGACATTAGAAATTGCTCTGTTAGAAGTCCCGATGGTCATCGTCTATAAATTGTCTGCCTTAACCTATGGGTTGGGTCGATTGTTGGTTAATATTAATTTCATTGGTTTACCGAATATTATTGCCAATCAAGGCATTGTTAAAGAACTCATTCAACATGAAGCCAGCGCTGAAAATATGGCCCGTGAAGTGTTGGCCATTGTTAATGATCAGCACTACCGAAGGGGTATTTGCAAACAACTTTTAGCCGTTAAACAGCAGTTAGGCCAAGGCGGCGGTTCGGTTAATATGGCGAAACTGGCTTTAGAAATGCTCGCTTCCTAAACTGAATATTTATCCTGTCCTGACCTTTTTTTAAAAAAACAATTGTGTCATCAAGGTGTCACATTGCCCCTCTATCCTTGCCCTACGATTTTTTTATACCGTTTAATCTGAAATGAATGTATTGATTTATAGGGGCATAGTATGTCAAAGCAAATAACACGCGCAGTGAGTCTCGTTGTACTCGGCGTTGCGGCTGTTTTAGGAAGTACGCAAGCTGTGGCAGTGGATCAGGATTTACTTAAAATATTACGTGAAAATGGCGCGATTACGCAAAAACAATTTGAGCAACTCACTGAAAAGAAAGTGACATCCGATGCTTCTGTGATCAGTGCCGTTAAAGACACCCAGTATAAGATCTCAACGGGTAAGAAAGGAATAAGTATTAAATCAACCGATGGCGCTTATGCATTTGCTGTCGGTGGTCGTGTTCAAACCGATGTGAATTTCTTTTTTCCAAACAGTGAAGCTGGAAATGGTATGGAAGCACGCCGGGTTCGTTTGAAAGGCTACGGTAAATTAGCCCATGACTGGAAGTACAAGGCCGAAATTGATTTTTCAGAATACAGTAAAATTGATTTAACCGATGGCTGGTTGGCTTATACCGGTTTTGATAATGTAACGATTAAAGTGGGTCATCAGAAAGTGCCCTTTAGTTTTCAATCTGAAAACAGCTCAAATTGGCAAACCTTTCAAGAACGGGCACAAACCGATGCTTTTATTGACACGCCTTATTTAGGTCGTCGTAGAATGGGGCTGACGGTAGCTTATGATGATGACCTTTTTTATGGTCGTGCCGGTGCTTTTGCTGCAGGGATTAATGAAGACGGTGAATTCAACCAAAGTTTTGGTACAGCAGCAAGAGGGTTGGTGTCTTTGGTGAATGACAAAGATCAACATTTCCATGTAGGGGGCTCCGTGCATTACCGTGATACTACAGCTGATGATGGCGTCGCATTAAGGTTTAAATATCACCCTGAAGCGCATATTGGCGGTACCTGGATTGACAGTGGTTCAGACTTGTCCGAAGACAGTATTCTAGCAGCCAATGCTGAGATTGCAGGTTATCTTGGACCACTCCATGGGCAAGCAGAATTTACCACGATGAATGTGGAACGGACGGGTGGATTGACCGATTTGAATTTTTATAGTTACTATGCTGAAGTGGGTTATTTCTTAACCGGTGAGCATATGAACTGGAAACAATCTGCCGGCCAATGGAAACGAGTCAAAGTCGGTCATGAAGTCGGTAATGGCGGTGTCGGGGCCTGGGAAGTGGCGGCGCGTTACAGTCATCTTGATTTGTCTGATGGTAATTTTAGCGCGGCGGGTCGAACGAATAACTGGACGGCCGCTCTTAACTGGTGGGCAACCAATAATGTTGCACTGCGTTTGAATTATGTTTTCTCTGATCGTGATTTAGTCACTGATACACTGAAAGACGATTTTGTTCATGCCTTAACAGCGCGTGCCCAGGTCGTCTTCTAAAGTTATTGTCAGTATTAAGGACGGTACGGTAACGTTCTAAAGTAATAAAAAAAGCCCTGTCGAGTGATCGATAGGGCTTTTTTCTTATTAGCGTCTGTCGTTTACAGCGAGCCTATCTTTATGGGGGGCTTAGAGTAAGTGATTAATATCAGGGTACTGGGATAACAGTTGATTTTTGAATTGTTCTATTTGGTTTTCATTAAAACGCTGCGTTCTCGGGACCGTAATTTTGACATCACGAACGATAGTCATTGGCGAGCTGGATAAGAAAATCAGCCGGTCTGCCAAGGTAATGGCTTCTCTTAAATCATGGGTGACAAATAAGACCGTGTGTTGCTGTTGGTCCCACAGTGTTGTCAGTTGTTTTCGAATCTTACGCGCGGTGGGAGCATCTAAAGACACAAATGGTTCATCCATTAAGAGAATGTCCGGATTGATAGCAAAGGCCCTTACCAAGGCTACACGTCGGCTCATACCCAGTGAGAGGCGCTGGGGGTAATTATCTTGAACCGCTGTGAGTTTCATTGATGCCAATAATTCATCAACGGTATGGTCGGGGGTGTAGAGGGGCAAAACCAGTTCAATATTTTCCCGTACCGTCCGCCACGGGAGTAATCGGGGGTTTTGAAAAACATAGCCGATACGGCAGTCGTTGTGGGGGGCGCCAAAGGTAATCGTTCCCTGATAGTTTTCATCCAGTCCGGCAACCAAATTAAGTAGAGTCGTCTTGCCGCAGCCCGAGGGGCCAATGAGGCAGACAAACTCACCGGAATGAATGTTGAGATTTAAATCAGCAATAATATTTTCTGATTGAGGTTGGCTTGATTTAGGGAATTTCTTTTGCTCAATAGCAAGGCTAATTTCAGTCATCGTTGCCACCGTCTACCATAGTGGTCTAGGGGTTTTAATACGCTGATTTCGATAACCTGTATGACGGTGATGAAGGCGAGCGTATAGGCTAAGATGCTGGCGACATCAAACAGTTGAAAAAATAAATGTAATTGAAAGCCCATGCCATCGCTACGGCCGAGTAATTCAACGACCAGGACAATTTTCCAAATCAGGGCAATACCGGACCGCGCTGCGGCCATAAAGTAGGGATGGAGCTGTGGCCAGATCACCTGCGTTAATATTTTTTTTCGACTTAACCGATAACTCTGCGCCATTTCTAACAGGTCTTTATCGAGTGATTTAGCCCCTTCTCTAAGGGTCACAATAACATTGGGAAGTTTGTTAACGACCACGGCGAGAATAGCGGCGACCTCGCTGAGACCAAACCAGACGTAACACAAAATAATGGTGACCAGTGCCGGAATATTGAGAAAAATAATGAGCCAGTTATCAAAGAAATGGTCGATGGTCGGGGTTCTGCCTAATAAAATACCCAGTGCTGAACCTAATATCATGGCAATGATAAAACTGAGGGTCAAGCGAAATAAAGTCATGCCTAAATGATGTAATAGGTCGCCGTGATAGATTTCAGACCACATAACTTCAGCGACTTTGATAGGCTCAGGCAGTACCGGTGTTGCTAGCCAACTGGCGATGCCGTGCCATAATAAAATAAAAACAAACAGGGACAGCGCGGCTAAATAGCGGGTGCGCTGAGGATTGGTGGTCGATGTCATGGTGCTGAAGGCATCCAGAAGGTTCCGGGGTTAATATGTTCAGACTGGCCGGTTAAACGGTTGTTACTGAGCGCTTTTAACAGCGTGTAAATTTTTTCAGCACCGTCGTGTTCCGCAGGTCCCCATTGTTTAATGCGGCCGTCACAGTAACGTTGGCGTAAGAGTTGGGCGGTTTTTTGATCGTTCGCTTTGGTTAACGGAATAATTTTTTGCCAACTGGCATCGTTAAGACATAATTGTTCTTTTGCTAACGCCAGCGTGCTAAAAAAACGTGTGATGACGGTCGGGTGTTGGCTGGCAAAGTCTTGTTGAAAAACATAACCGAGCATCGGTATTTTTTGTTCAATGCCCAGCCCTGAGATAATATCACTGCCGCTGAGCAGTGAACGAAAGCCCAGAGCTTCGAGTTTGGCGCCATAGTGCCAGTAGGTCATCACGGCATCGAGCTGGCCTTGTTTCAGTTGTTGGCTCAGAAGCGGGGGGGCACCAAAGACCGGTTCAAGGTTTTCTTTTAGGGTTAAGCCTGTGCGCTGGCTGAGTGTTTGTAACAACAGCCAGTTTTTGTCTAATGCACCGCCGGCAATTCCTAACTTCTTACCGATGAGGTCGTTAACAGAGTGAATAGTGCTTTTTGGAGATACCATGAGTCTGCCCGAGGCGGTTGAATACGGGTAAAAGGTAAAGTTAAAGTTATTTTCACGCTGTCTGGAAACCCAAACCCAGTCGGCAACAATCATGTCCACAGCACCAGATTGCAGTGCAATCTTGCCGGCTTGTGGGCTGGTTAAGCGGCGAATATCCAGATTAAATGAAGGCGTTTTGATTTCATTTTTAAGGGCGGTTAGCTCCCAGTTGACGGTGCCAAAGGCTAAGACACCCAATCGAATTGTGGGCTTTTCTTCTGCGAGCGAGGGGGTTGCAATTAAAAGCCCGGCGAGCAAAGCAATGATGAGTTTTTTCATGGGGAGGGAGGATTAAAATAATAAACCACCATTCTAACGCGGCATGGGTGTTGATGCGAGATTGATACCAATAAAAATGTTACTATATGCGTTTATTCGGGTTAACCGGTCTCTTTTGTGTGTTAAGTAAAAAGTGTTCAGTTACGGATTTTCTTACAGGTTATTTTTTAGTTTTATGTTATGCAGACACAGCCAAAATTAATTGATTCTTTTGGGCGTACGGTAAATTATTTACGGTTGTCAGTTACTGATCGTTGTGATTTTCGCTGTGTCTATTGTATGTCCGAAGAAATGACCTTTATGCCCCGGGCGCAAATTTTGACCTTGGAAGAGATCTATCAGGTTGCCAAGGCTTTTGTCGAACTCGGTGTTACTAAATTAAGAGTGACCGGTGGAGAGCCGTTGATTCGTCGAAATATTCTTGAATTGATGAATAAGTTAGGCAATCTTCAGGGGTTAGATGAGTTAGTGATGACTACGAATGGTTCTCATCTTGATAAAATGGCACAAGACCTGAAAAAGGCCGATGTTAAACGGCTTAATATCAGTCTGGATACCTTAAATCCTGAGCGTTTTAAACGGTTAACCCGAACCGGTGACTTGCAACAGGTCTTGCGCGGGGTAGCGGCTGCTAAGGCGCAAGGCTTTGAGCGGATTAAATTGAATGCGGTTATTTTAAAAAACCGAAATCACGATGAGGTTGTTGATTTAGTGCGTTATGCGGTTGAGCACGGTTTTGATATTAGCTTTATTGAAGAAATGCCCTTAGGACAGGTCAGTAATCATAGCCGCGTCGAGGCCTATTACCCCAGTTATCAAATCCTAGAAGATCTTGCGCAGCATTTTAGTTTGTTGTCGACGACTGATAAAACCGGTGGGCCGTCTAATTATTTTAGGGTTGATGGGGGGGCTACTCGTGTGGGTTTTATTTCACCGCACAGTGAGAATTTTTGTAGTCAATGTAATCGGGTTCGGTTAACGGCGGAAGGACGGTTGTTGTTGTGTCTCGGTAATGAACATTCGGTTGATTTGAAAAAAGTACTACGTTCAAATCCAGGCAATCTGGAGTTATTGAAACAAACGATCGTTGAGGCGATGAAGATTAAACCCGAAAAGCATGAATTTAATCTTCAGGAAAAGCCGGTTATCTTTCGTCACATGAGCGTGACCGGTGGCTAATTGTTAACGAGTAAATGCGTCAGGATGTTTTCATAAATAATTGAAAGTGTTTCTAAGTCTTCAACGCAAACATGTTCATTTATTTTGTGAATACTCTCATTAATAGGCCCCAGTTCTATCACTTGAGCACCGGTCGGTGCGATAAATCGGCCATCTGATGTGCCGCCACCGGTATCGTCTACGGGCTCATAGCCGGTGACCCCCTCAATCGCTTGGTGGCATGCGGTGATCAGTTCACCTTTGTCGGTTAAGAACGGATTGCCAGATAAGCGCCAGTCTAAGGTGTAGTTGAAATTATATTTATCCAGGATGGCATGGGTTCGGTCTTTAATGGTTTGTTCATTTAAAGCCGTAGAAAAGCGCAGGTTAAATAATATTTCAGCATGGCCGGGGATAATGTTTTCAGCACCGGTACCGGCATTAATATTGGAAATTTGCAAACTGGTTGCGGGGAAGAATTGATTGCCACGATCCCAAACTTCTTGGGTTAATTCAGTGAGTGCCGGGGTAACGGCATGGATAGGGTTTTCGGCAAGATCGGGATAAGCAACATGGCCTTGAATACCATTAACGGTCAGTTTTGCACACAATGATCCTCGGCGCCCGACGCGGATGACATCGGCTATTTTTTTATCACTGGAAGGTTCGCCCACTAGGCACCAGTCAATTTTTTCATGACGTTGTTCTAACACGTCAATGACTTTAACCACGCCATTAGTGGCAATACCTTCTTCATCGCTGGTAATCATTAGTGCGATTGAACCGGCATGATCGGGGTGTTTTTCGATAAAGCGTTCGCAAGCGGTGATAAAACAAGCGATACCGCCTTTCATATCGGCGGTCCCGCGGCCATACAGTAAATCGCCTTTAATCGTCGGCTCAAAAGGCGGGGTGTCCCATTCGTCCAACGGGCCTGGAGGAACCACATCGGTATGACCCAGAAAAACAAATAAAGGGGCTGATTGACCGCGCCGTAACCAGATGTTTTGGGTATCGTCAAAATCAAGCCGTTCGTCGACAAAACCCAGTGGCGTTAGGTGCTGAGCAATTAAATCCTGACAGCCTTCATCGTTAGGGGTTACTGAGGGTTTTTTTATGAGAGCTTCGAGTAATGCCAGTGTTTGTGTCATGGTTTAATTTTTAATGAGCTTAAAGAGTCAATGCTTTAATTTGCGATGAGTAATGTGTTTGCGTCAGGTTAAGTGTTGTTGATACAGTGGTTCTGAAAATCCGACAAAGGCTTTCGTGGTGCTGATTAAAACTGGTCGTTTAATTAATGTTGGGTGCAATAGCATAAATTCAAGCGCTTGTGTTTGGTCGAGGTTTTCCCGTACTTCTACAGGAATGTCTTTCCAGCGGGTGCTGCGCCGGTTAAGGAGTGTTTCCCAGGGGATCTGCCCGGCTATTTGGGTCAGTTGATCACGACTCAGGCCATCGGCTCTGAAATCATGGAATTGATAATCAATCGCATGTGCCTCCAGCCATTTTCTGGCTTTACTCACGGTGTTGCAGTTTTTTATGCCGTACAGTGTAATCATTGATTTGAATGTTTAGGCTATTGAGTGGTGTTGATAAGGCTTATGAGGGTGTTATTGTGCCAAGAGATCAGTTTGTCTACAAGGGTCAGTCTTAAGAAAGTTATGGGTTTTGATCCGGTTGGTAAGTTATTTTATAAACAGTACCGCTAAAGTCATCAGAAAGGAATAAGTTGCCTTGGAGGTCTTCAGCAATATCTACCGGACGGCCAATAACATTGCCTTGTGTTTCAAAGCCGGTAATAAAGTCGTGCTGGCGGTTAGGAATGGAATCATTAAGGTCTACGGCGATTATTTTATAACCGATTTTGGTGGAGCGGTTCCAGGAGCCGTGTAAGGTAATCAGTGCTTTTTTGCGTAACTGGGTTGGAAAGCGTGGGTGTTTAAGAAAAAGTAGTGCGAGGGGGGCACTGTGGGCGCTCAGTAAATGGTATGGCGGTGTTGCGCGGCTAATCTCATGGCTTTTGTCTGAGCCATACTGAGGATCCGGTTGATTGTTGCCATAGCTATAGGGCCAACCGTAAAAATGGTCTTTTTGAATCCAATTAATTTCATCGGGCGGGGTGTTATCACCTAAGAAATCACGGCCGTTATCCACGCCAAATAAACGCCGGGTACTCGGTTCCCAGGCAAACCCGACCGTGTTTCGAAGACCGGTTGCATAGATTTCACCGTGACTGCCATCAGGGCGATATTTAAGCAGTGTGGCACGAAAGTGGTTGGGCTCTTCACAAACATTACAACGGGAACCGACAGCGATAAAAAGTTGACCGTCAGGGCTGAATTTAATGGTTCGGGTCCAGTGATTACCGCCGTTAGGAAGATTGCTGATAATGGTTTGATAGTCGCCGGAAATGTGTTGCTTGATGGGGTCGTAGTGAATGCGGCCAATGGCATGACTTTCAGCGATATAAAGCCAGTTCTTGTAAAAAGCTAAGCCGCTGGGTAAGTTAAGGCCGGAAAGTAAGGGGAGAGCTTGTCGGGTAGCTTTTGGGTTAGCCGGTGTTTTTTTCAGTAAGGCCACTTGCCCCTTTTTAGGTAATGTGATAATTAAATCGCCGGTGGGTGTTGGCAGTATGGTGCGCACCCCCGGGAGATTTGTGGCAAAGACCGTAATGCTAAAACCTTTCGGTAACGACAGTGTTGTTTTAAGCGTGTTTGCATTGGGGCTTTCTTTGGGTAGTAGTGGGATATTGATATTAAAACCAAAGGTAATCGTAAGCCACAATAAAGCACCCGTGATACAAAAAATAAAGACTTTGTTAGCGAACATAATGATTGCTCAGGATAGCCCTACTGGCTTCGTGGTTGCGGTCACGCGGTGGCGTTGGGGGTCGGCATTTTGTGAAAAATGGGGGGAACTATGGGTTTTCATGGTAGTTCATGCCTGTGTAGGTGCTTATAGATTATAAAAAGGCTATTAATCAAGGGTTTAGTCGTCTGTTCCTAATTGTTATTATAGCGATGGCTGGTATGTATGACCATTATTTAGAAGCGTTTGTTTTAGTTGGGTTTTTATTTTGTAATTTGAGGTATGTAATTGAAGCGCAGACGGTTTTTTATTATTGGCGGGACCGTGTTCGGGTGTTGTTGAAAAGTTCAATCAAGTCGTTTGCGAAAAGCTATCGCCACCATCCTACTGGTGAGTCGTTAACAATAAAAAAGCCGCCAGACCGAGAGTAACAGTTTGGCGGCTTTTTTGATGGGGTTAAATAGTCTGCTAATCTCTTAACAGCTCATTAATACCGGTTTTGCTGCGGGTGCGGTCATCAACTTGTTTGATGATAACGGCGCAATATAAACTGTGGCTGCCATCTGCAGAAGGAAGGTTTCCTGAGACAACAACCGAACCCGCTGGGATGCGGCCATAACTGATTTCACCGGTCATGCGGTTGAATATTTTAGTGCTTTGGCCAATATAAACGCCCATTGAGATCACCGAACCCTGTTCAACCACTACGCCTTCAACAATCTCAGAACGGGCGCCAATAAAACAGTCGTCTTCAATAATAGTTGGGCCGGCTTGTAACGGTTCTAAGACGCCACCAATGCCAACGCCGCCGGATAAATGTACATTCTTGCCAATTTGCGCACAGGAGCCGACCGTTACCCAAGTATCAACCATAGTGCCGCTATCGACGTAAGCACCAATATTGACATACGATGGCATTAAAATTGCCCCCGGGGCGATATAAGAACCGTGACGTGCATTGGCATTGGGAACGACGCGAACACCGGCTTTTTGGAAGTCTTCAGGGGTGTAAGTGGCAAATTTTGTTTCAACCTTGTCGTAATAACGATTAACGCCGCCATCCATGACACGATTTTCATTAATTCTAAAAGAAAGTAAAACGGCTTTTTTAAGCCATTGGTTAACCACCCAATCGCCGCTTGATTTTTCAGCAACACGGGCTTCGCCACTGTCAAGCAGATTCATGGCTTGTTCAACAGCGCTACGGACTTCGGGGGTTGCTGTGCTGGGCGTGATGTCAGCACGGTTTTCAAAAGCTTCGTTAATAATGTTTTCTAATTGTCTCATGGTGATTTCTTTATAAAGTTTTAATAAATTGTTTAATGCGGTGTGCCGCATCAATACAGTCGTCTAATGGCGCGACCAGAGCCATTCTTACATGGTTTTGTCCCGGGTTAATACCCTTGGCTTCTCGCGATAAGAAACTGCCCGGGAGAACGGTCACATTTTCTAATGCAAAGAGTCCTTGCGCAAATTCTGTATCGGCGATGGTTGTTTTAAGCCAGATGTAAAAACTTCCCGGCGGTTGTGAAATTATACAGACATCTGATAGGATTCTGATAACTGCATTGTATTTTTCACGATAATAATTCCTATTTTCGAGAACATGGTCCTCATCTTGCCAGGCCACAATACTGGCTTGTTGAACCGGTAGTGACATGGCGCAACCGTGATAAGTGCGGTAGTGTAGGAATTGTTTCATTAAGCCGGCATCGCCCGCAACAAAGCCTGAGCGTAATCCCGGAGCATTAGAGCGTTTAGACAGGCTGTGAAAAATAACACAACGGTCAAATGTTTTATTGCCTAGTGTAAAAGCCGTTTGCAATAAACCTTGCGGGGGCCGGTTCTCATCAGCATAAATTTCGCTGTAGCATTCATCGGAAGCAATCACAAAGTCATAGCGTTGCGCAAGAGCGATGAGTTTTTCATGATCACTTTGACCCAGTACGCTCCCGGACGGGTTGCCGGGTGAGCAGATGAAAAATAATTGACAGCGTTCAAGAATGTCAGAAGGGATACTGTCAAAGTCGGGGCAGTAATTATTGTCAGCGGTGCTATTGAGGTAATAGGGTTCAGCACCGGCTAAGAGAGCCGCCCCTTCATAAATCTGGTAGAAGGGGTTTGGCATGATGATGATGGGTTGCTTGCTGGGGTCAATAATGCTCTGTGCAAAGGCGAATAAGGCTTCACGGGTGCCGTTGACGGGTAAGACGTTTTTTTCAGGCGTCATGAATTGTGGTGCAATGGAAAAGCGCTGACACACCCAGTGTGCGATGGTTTGGCGAAGTGCGTCGGTTCCCCGGGTGGTGGGGTAGTTCACCAAACTGGGTAAATGCTGTTGCAGTGCCTGTTGAATAAAGAGAGGGGTGGGGTGTTTCGGTTCGCCAATGGATAACGCAATGGCTGATTTATTGGCGGGCGGAACGATGCCGTGGTTGAGTTGTTTAAGTTTCTCAAAGGGGTAAGGGTGTAATTGCTTTAATTTAGGATTCATAGGTTAAGGGGTGCAATGTGGGTTACGGCCTAGAGCTCTGGCTTTTTCGCTGAGCGCTAATGCCGAGGGCATGTGTTGGCGTAATGTTTTAATACGACTGTGATAACTGGGGTGGGTGGATAGAAACTCAGACGGTTGTTGTTGGTTTGCTTGGGCCATTTTTTGCCATAAGGTAATGCTCTGCTGTGGGTCAAAGCCTGCTTTTGCCATTAATTCTAACCCGAGAATATCAGCTTCTTGTTCATGGAGTCGGCTAAAGGGGAGGAGAATACCGTAATGACCGCCCAGACCGAGTAGACTTAACGCTGTTTTTCCAATCAGGGTTTTAGGGGCGCTGATCTTTTGGCTGAGTATAAGACCTTGTTGTAAGGCAAATTTCTGAGAGAGTCGTTCATTGCTGTGACGGGCCCGCACATGACTTATTTCATGGCCAATAACCGCGGCGAGTTGATCTGGGTTGTCGGTAAGCGTGATGAGGCCGCTGTGGATTCCTATTTTATTACCGGGCAAAGCAAAGGCGTTCGGACTGTCATCAAGGAATAAAGCGATTTCCCACGGGTCATTGTTAAACGTTGCGGTCATCGCTTGGCTGACACAGTTGATATAGTTAACGGTTTTACCTTTTGGGCGTACTTTTTTAGTTGCTTTAAGGTCTTGGAACGCGGTTATTCCCATGCTGTTGATTTGAGTCTCTGGCATTAGGATGAGTTGTTTGCGTCCGGTCGCCGTGGTCGCGCAGCCGACCAGCGTGCTGAGGCTTATTAATAAAAGCCAATGCCGAATAACAGTAAGCAAGGTTTGCACTTTAGGCTTAATCAGTTAAGACGGATGAATGTGCCGTCATGTCCTTGGCTAAACAGGTCAGTAGATCATTTTTTAGATGGTCGAGCTTTTTTTGATCATTGATGCTGTTATGTTCTAGATCCGTGATATAAAACCGGTCTTCCACGCGCCCGCCAATGGTTGATATTTTGGCGTTATGCAGGGCAATATTATTTTCCTGAAAAACCCGCCCGACTTTGGAGAGTAGTCCCGGGTCATCGGTACTGATGAGCTCTAAAATGGTGTGTTGTTTTTTAGGGTCGTGATGAAAAATAACTTGGGTTCTGATTGGGAAGTATCTAGCCTGACGCGAGAGGCGATGAATGTTGCCACGGCCTTTGTGGTTTTTGTTCAGTAATCGGTTGCGAATTTGAGCGCTTAAATTGATTTCTTTAATGAGGTTATTGATGGGTTCGCCTGATTGCTCAAGGACGTGAAAGCTGTTTAAGACATATTCGTTTTGTGTTGTGGAAATTCTGGCATCTAAGATAGATAATCCTAATTGATCGAGAATGTCAGTGCATACTGAAAAGATCGGTCCATCATCTTTGGTAAAGATAAATACTTCAGCGCTACCGCGCAGTGTTTGTGGTCTGAGTAAGACTAATGGTAGGTTGTTATTGTTACTATCGATTGAAGCGATGCCAAGGGTGTGCCAGATTATTTCATCGGCTGAATGCTTGATAAAATAGTTATCATTGAGGTGCTCCCAGGCTTTCTCAATGGTTTTAAGGGGTATCCCTTTCAGTATAAGGTCGTTTTTAGCCTCATTCTGGGTGTTTTTTATATGGTCTTTTTGGACAACAGGGTTTTCCAGGCCGTGTTCTAGGACGGCGTGGGTTGAAAGATAAAGTTCTTTTAATAGGCTGTTTTTCCAGGCGTTCCAGAGTGTTGGGTTGGTAGCACGGATATCAGCGACAGTCAGTAGATAAAGATGGTTGAGTCGTTCTTGCGTACCGACTTGCTTTGCAAAAGTGTGAATAATTTCCGGATCACTGATGTCTTTATGTTGTGCGGTTGTCGACATAATTAGGTGGTGGCGTACTAGCCAGACAATCAGAGCCGTGTCGTGATTAGGCAAAGCGTGATCACGGCAAAATTGTTGGGCGATATCTTGGCCGACGACAGAATGGTCGCCCCCTTTGCCTTTTGCAATATCATGGAAAAGTCCGGCGAGGTAAAGCACTTCCGGTTTCGGGATCAGCAGAAAAATATCGTTACAAAAAGGAACTTCATGATTGTGTTTATTCAGGGCAAAACGTCTTAAGTTCCTGATGACAAAGAGGGTATGTTCATCAACCGTATAAATATGAAATAAATCGTATTGCATGCGTGAAACGATGTTTTTAAAACAAGGCAGGTAGGCGGCTAACAGACCATAACGATTCATTCGTCGTAGTTGGTGTGTAGTGCCTTCGGGCTGTTTGAGGATCTCCATGAATAAGTGTCGAGATTCTTTTTGGGCACGAAATTCATCATCAATTAAGTGTAGATTTTTTTGAATCAGACGAATGGTTTTGGTGCTAATGCCTTTAATCTGGCCGTTTTGTTGGCATAAAAGAAAAACTTCCAGTAACGCTTGAGGCGAACGGTTAAAAAGATTGCTGTCAATGGCTTCAATATAACCACGAGAGATATGAAAGTCATCGTTTAATAATTCAGGGCGGTCGTCTTGGGTGTTGATGACGCGTTCTTGAAATAATTGCAGTAGTACCTCATTGAGACGTTCAAGGCCGACCACGGTTTTAAAATAGAGTTGCATGAATTGCTCGATAGCACCATTTCCCGGCGCTTCAAAGCCAAATTGTTCTGCGAGTTCTCGTTGAAAATCAAATAATAAGCGGTTTTCGTCTTTGTGGGTTAAGCGGTGTAAGGCATAGCGGATACGCCATAAAATTTGGGTGTCGGCAATCAGTTCTTGGTATTCAGTGTCTGACAAGTAGTTAAGGTCAATCAACGGGTGGGGCGATTTTTGTTGATAATGACGGTTAAAAACCCAGTTAAAGGTCTGAATATCGCGAAGTCCTCCGGGGCCTTCTTTTATATTGGGTTCAAGATTGTAGGCCGTGTCGTAAAATTTATTGTGTCGTTGCGCACGTTCTTTTAGTTTGGCATTAAAATACTGTGTCGAAGACCACATGATGTCAGTGGCTGTTTGGTTGCTGAGTTGTTCAAGCAGCGCATTGTTGCCGGTAATTAATCGTGACTCAATAATGCTGGTCATAACTGATTGGTCCTCATCGGCAAGGGCGGCACATTCTTTTAACGTGCGAATACTTTGTCCGGGTTTTAGACCAATATCCCAGAGTGTGCTGGTAAACTTTTCCAGCAAATGAGTTTGTGTCGGGGTTAATGCTTCTTGGGTGAGTAAGATGAGAATATCGACATCTGAGTGGGGAAACATTTCTTGGCGCCCGTAGCCGCCAATAGCGAGTAAGGCGGCCAATTGAAAGTGGTCGCCTAAAATATGTTCCCAGTAGGCGCTGAGCGTATCGTCAATGAGTTGTGAGCGCTGCTGTAGCAGCGAGTCTACCGGCTGATTCGGGTCGAATTGGGCGAAAATCGTTTGTTGTTGGCTGTGGAGTTGTTGCTTGACTAAAGCCGTGGCACTATCGGTGCTAACAAGGTTTTTTAATGTTTCTGGGTAACTGAGTGTGGTCATTTTTCTTCTTGGCGTAGCGTTAAAATTTCATAACCGGTTTCTGTAACCAGAATTGTGTGTTCGAATTGTGCGGAGAGTGAGCGGTCTTTGGTGACAGCGGTCCAACCATCGGACAGTATTTTAACGTTGCGTTTGCCGATATTGAGCATCGGTTCTATGGTAAAGATCATGCCGGGATCTAAAGATAAACCCTGGTCGGGTTTGCCAAAGTGTAAGACGTGTGGGTCTTCGTGGAAATTTTTACCGATACCGTGACCGCTAAATTCTCTCACGATTGAGTAGCGGTTAGATTCAGCATATTTTTGTATGGCATAGCCAATGTCACCGAGGGTAGCGCCGGGTTTGACTTGCTCAATGCCTTTGAACATGGATTTTTGGGTGACTTGAATCAGTCTTTTGGCGTGAGGACTAATGGTGCCGACTGGAAACATTTTGCTGGTATCGCCGTGGTAGCCGTCTTTGATGACGGTAATGTCAATATTGACGATGTCACCTTTTTTAAGTTTTTTAGGCCCTGGGATGCCGTGACAAACCTGAAAATTGATTGAGGTGCAGATGGATTTTGGGAAGCCGCGGTAGTTAAGGGGGGCCGGGATGGCTTGTTGGATATTGACAATATAGTCATGGCAGATTTGATCGAGTTCTTCTGTAGTGATACCCGGTGCGACATGGGGTTCAATTATTTCAAGAACTTCAGCCGCGAGTTGGCCAGCGATACGCATTTTTGCGATATCATCGGGGGTGTTTATGGTGATACTCATAAGGGCGTATGTTAAATTGTTTCGAACAAAATGGCATCTTAGCAGATAAACAATTGTTGGTGACTGAAAAATATGGTATAAAGATCAGTTAATTCTCACACCTAATCGTCACGTTTGATAGGGTGCTTATTTTAGCTATAAATTTAGCGGATAGGTCATCAAATGGGATGGGTGGAGGCGTAACCCTTTGTTTGACCCCGAGTCAGGCAGAATAATTTTTTAGGAGTATTATACATGGCAGCAGTAACCATGCGTCAGATGCTAGAAACTGGCGTTCATTTTGGTCATCAAACACGTTATTGGAATCCAAAAATGGCACCGTTCATTTTTGGGGCTCGTAGTAGCATTCATATCATCAATTTAGAAAAAACATTGCCTTTGTTTAATGATGCAATGAATTTTGTCGGTAAAATTGCCGCCAAGAAAGGCACTATTTTATTTGTTGGTACGAAGAAAGCAGCACGTCAAACAGTGGTGGAAGAAGCAAACCGTTGTGGTATGCCGTATGTTAACCACCGTTGGTTAGGGGGTATGCTAACTAATTTTAAAACCATTAAGAAATCAATTAATCGGTTGAAAGAATTAGAGGCTATGACTGCGGATGGCACCATTAATCAACGTTTTAATAAGAAAGAAGCGTTGGGCATGCAGCGTGAAATGGAGAAATTGGAGCGCAGTGTCGGCGGCATTAAAGATATGAGAGGTGTTCCTGATGCCGTATTTGTTTTTGATGTGGGCTATGAAAAAAATGCAGTTAGCGAAGCAAAGAAATTAGGTATTCCGGTGATTGGGGTTGTCGATACGAATAATTCTCCAGAATTGGTTGACTATATGATTCCAGGCAACGATGACTCAATTCGTGCTATCAAGCTTTATTGCCAAACAGCATCAGCGGCTGTTTTAGAAGCAAAAGCGGCGAATTTAGGCGGCGTTAAAGATGATTTCGTCGAGATACCAGAAGAGGTTGGCGCGGAAGTGGACGCAGCCGAATAGGTTTTTAGTAGAAAGTTAACGACTTTCGTTGACGCTATAAATTACGTTAGCGAATTTAATTGAACGCCTCCACTCGTGGGGGCGTTTTTATAGATAAAAGATAGTTTAAGGTGAAAAAGATATGAAAATTTCAGCGGCAATGGTAAAAGCACTGCGCGAAAGAACAGGTTCAGGCATGATGGAATGTAAACGTGCTCTGACAGCAGCAGAAGGTGATTTGGAATTGGCAGTAGACCAAATGCGCAAAGCCGGCTTAGCTAAAGCGGATAAGAAATCAGGACGAATTGCAGCAGAAGGTACCATTGGCGTTAAAGTCAGTGACGACGGTAAAACAGTCGCGATGGTTGATGTGAATTGTGAAACCGATTTTGTCTCAAAAGGGGATGAATTTAAAAGTTTTGCAGCAGCGGTTGCGGACGCGGTTTTGCTGGCCGACGGTGAAACGGTTGATGACATCAATGCTTTAGGTTTAGCGAATGGTCAAACGGTAGACGGTGTTCGCCGTGAAATGATTGCAAAGTTAGGCGAGAACATTACCGTTAGACGTGTTAAGAAATTTGCATCACAAGGTGGTACGGCTTGTTATCTGCATGGCAGTCGCATCGGTGTTATTGTTGAATTACAGAAGGCGGATGCTGCGTTAGGTAAAGATATTGCTATGCATGTTGCTGCGACTAAACCATTTTGTGTCGGCGAAGAGAATGTTCCTGCTGAGATGATTGCTAAAGAAAAAGATATTTTTTCAGCTCAAGCGGCTGAAAGCGGTAAACCGGCAGCCATTATTGAAAAAATGGTGACGGGACGCATTAAGAAATATTTAGCAGAGGTCACCTTGCTGGGACAGGCCTTTATTAAAGATGATAAGCAAACAGTCGCTAAGATCGTTGCTGACCAAGATAATGCCGTCATTCGTTTTGAACGTTTTGAAGTGGGTGAAGGCATCGAAAAGAAAGAAGAAAATTTTGCCGATGAAGTGATGGCTCAAGTTCGCGGCGGATAACTTTTACCCCCACGGCTGTGCTAGAATCTCTCCTTTTGTTGCTACATTGATTTAGGATAAGGAGACTGGTTATGACGACTATGATTTGTCGACGTATTTTGCTGAAGTTAAGTGGTGAAGCGTTGATGAGTGAAGAAGGTGGTAGTATAGACGCCAAGATCTTGAAGCGTTTAGCCACTGAAATCAAAGAATTATGTGATGCTGGCGTTGAGGTTGGTTTGGTTATCGGCGGTGGTAATATACTGCGTGGTGCGCAAAAAGCCTCTGAAGGTTTGGACCGTGTCACCAGTGATCATATGGGAATGTTGGCAACAGTCATTAATGCAATGGCGATGCAAGATGCCTTGGAATGTATTGATCAACCGGTGCGGGTGATGTCGGCCTTGCAAATTAATCAGGTTTGTGAAGATTATATTCGTCGCCGTGCCGTCCGGCATTTAGAAAAAGGGCGGGTGGCTATTTTTGCAGCCGGGATGGGTAATCCTTTTTTTACTACGGATTCTGCAGCCAGTTTACGGGCCGTTGAAATAAATGCTGATCTTTTGATCAAAGCAACCAAAGTGGAAGGTGTTTATTCGGCAGACCCTGCACAACACAGTGACGCTGTATTGTATAAACACCTGACTTTTGATGAAGCGCTTGATCAACGGTTGGGCGTTATGGATGCAACGGCTTTAGTCTTGTGCCGTGATAATAATATATCACTGCGGGTGATGAATATTTTTGAGCCGGGTGCCATTATGCGGTTAATGCAAGGTGAAGATTTGGGATCTTTAATAACGGCTAGAGGTGAGTAATGATTAGTGATATAGAACAAGATGCTTCTGCACGGATGACTAAAAGTGTTGAAGCGGTAAAGCAGGCCTTTTTGAAAATAAGAACCGGGCGAGCGCATCCCAGTTTACTCAATCAAATACAAGTGTCGTACTACGGTACAGGTACTCCCTTAACGCAGGTTGCAAACGTGGCTGTGGAAGACTCTAGAACGTTAACGGTTACCCCTTGGGAACAGGGCATGGTACAGGCGATTGAGAAAGCGATATTGGCTTCTGATATGGGTTTGAACCCGGCAACAACCGGCACGGTGATTCGTATACCGTTGCCGCCGTTAACCGAAGAACGACGTCGTGACTTGGTGAAACTGGTTAAGCACGAAGTTGAAAATGGCCGGATTTCTATCCGAAGTATTCGCCGGGATGCAAATTCTGAAATTAAAGAAGCCTTGAAAGAGAAAATGATCTCTGAGGATGAATCGCATAAAGGTGAAGAAAAGATTCAAAAGCTAACCGACAGTTATGTCAAGGCTGTGGAAAAGCTCTTGGAAGAAAAAGAAGCTGATTTGATGTCTTTTTAGTATTGTTGAGCGCAACAAATAAAGAAATGAATGCCGGGGTAGACGTTGAGGCTGGAACTGTTGGCGTGAGAATGCCGAAACACATTGCTATTGTCATGGACGGTAATGGCCGGTGGGCGCAAGCGAAGCACTTGCCGCGAACGGCCGGGCATCATGCCGGTTCAAAAGCGGTGCGGCGTACCGTTGAGTATTGTGCCCAACAGGGCGTAGAGGTTTTAAGCCTGTTTGCTTTTAGTAGCGAGAACTGGCGCAGACCCAAGGAAGAGATTGAAATCTTGATGCGCTTGTTCATGACGACGCTTAAGCAGGAAGTTAAGCGTTTAAATGAAAATAAGGTTCGCCTGCTTTTTATCGGGGATCGCGGTGCTTTTTCTCAGGCGCTGCAAGATAAAATAAAAGAAAGCGAACAATTAACGGGTGAAAATACAGGGATGACGTTAATTATCGCGGCCAATTATGGCGGTCGTTGGGATATTTGTCAGGCGGCTGAGAGACTTATTCAACAGGCGGTTGCCAATAATGACGGTCACCTTAAGGTGACTGAAGCGTTGTTTGAAGACTCTTTGGCAACGGCAGGGATTGCTGACCCGGATTTGTTTATACGGACCGGGGGTGAAAAAAGAATCAGTAATTTTATGTTATGGCAAATGGCTTATACCGAATTCTTTAATAGTGCGGTATTGTGGCCTGACTTTAACGAAGATTATTTGAGGGAGGCTATTTTTGCCTATCAAAATAGGCAACGGCGCTTCGGTCATACGGGGGAACAGATCGAATCAGCCCAAAACAATACTAAAAACGAACTATAACTTAAATTATCAAGACGATTAGAAGAGACGATGTTAATTAAACGTATTATTACAGCACTTGTATTGATTCCTGCCATTATCGCAGCGGTTTTTTTATTACCGAGTGATTATTTTAATCTATTCTGTGCCTTTTTCATTTTAGTGGCAGGCTGGGAATGGGTGAGCATATCGGGTGTTAATGACCGGATTTTGAAAGTTATTTTTCTGGTCTGTTTAGGACTATCGATGCAAGCGATGGGTTCATGGGTAGATTTTATTGAGTATCTGGTTGACGAGTTACATAACTTAGATATTTACGAGTTGTCCGGCATTATCGATTGGCTGGCTATCGGGCCGGTACTGTGGTGGTTGTTTGCGATGATTCTGATTCGTAATGCCGGTGGCGCCTTACTTGAAATTAAGATTAAAAAGCGTTTTAAGTTGATTTTAGGGTGGCTTGTACTCCTTTCGGCATGGTTGTTTTTTACCCGGCTCAGAGCGCTTTACGGCAATGAAATGATTATGTATTTTCTGTTGCTAATTTGGGCGGCCGATATTGCCGCTTACTTTGTCGGACGAAAGTATGGCGAAATGAAGTTGGCACCGGAAATCAGTCCGGGGAAAACCATTGCCGGCATGTACGGCGCAATTATTTCAGCCATATTGATGGGGATTGGCTTAGGGTTTTATTACGGTTTTCCACTCATTATTGCCGCTAATTTTGTCATGTTGTCTATGTTTACGGTTTTGGTTTCTATTTATGGTGACTTGTTTATTAGTCTACTTAAACGCCGTCAAGGCGTTAAAGATTCTGGAACCTTACTGCCCGGTCACGGCGGTGTACTGGACCGCTTAGACAGTTTGATTTCTGCGATTCCGGTATTTTATTTGGGTGTTATTTTAATTCGCCAAGTTTCATGAAGGGTATTTGTATTCTCGGTTCAACCGGCTCGATTGGAGTCAGTACGCTGGATGTAGTGGGGCGTCACCCCAATCTTTATCAAGTCATTGCGTTGACAGGCAATACCAATATTGCTGATTTATTTCAGCAATGTCTGGATCATCGTCCCCAGTACGTCGTGGTGGTCGATACTCAAAAAGCAGAAGAATTTAAGCGCTTAATTGCGTCCTCTGAAGTTTCATCGATTGAAGTTTTAACCGGAACGGCAGGGCTTGAGAAAGTTTCTGTCTTAACGGCAGTGGACTCGGTGATGGCGGCGATTGTCGGTGCAGCGGGGTTATTGCCGACCTTAGCCGCAGCAAAAGCCGGCAAAACGGTGTTATTGGCCAATAAAGAGGCCTTGGTCATGTCAGGTGATTTATTTATGGAAGCCGTCGCTGAGTCTAACGCGCAGTTACTGCCGATCGACAGCGAGCATAATGCTATTTTTCAATGTATGCCAGCGGGTTATCAAGCAGGGGATAAGGCACCGGTGGCACGGCGAATCTTACTCACGGCTTCGGGCGGTCCTTTTAGAACGATGCCGGTGGAACAATTGGTGGATGTCACACCCGCACAGGCCGTGGCGCACCCGAACTGGGACATGGGTCAGAAAATTTCGGTGGATTCGGCTACGATGATGAACAAAGGTCTGGAAATGATTGAGGCTTGTTTATTGTTTAATATGTCGTCTGATAAGATTCAAATTGTTCTGCACCCACAAAGTATTATTCATTCGATGGTTGATTATGTCGATGGTACAGTACTGGCTCAAATGGGTAATCCCGATATGCGTATTCCCATTGCTCATGCATTGGCAATGCCGGAGCGTTTTGAATCAGGGGCTGAGCCGTTAAATATTTTTGATGTCAAACGGATGGATTTTGAAGAACCTGACCTGGAACGCTTTCCTTGTTTACGGCTGGCTTACCAAGCGATTGATGCTGGGGGTATTATGCCGACCGTTTTGAATGCGGCCAATGAAATTGCGGTTGCCGCATTCTTACAAGAGCGGATCCGGTTTACCGATATTGCCAAAGTGATTGAACGTTGTATGAGTTTAATTTCAGAGGGAAGGGCTGAGAATCTGGATGTTGTGCTGGATGCAGACCGGTTGGCCCGAGAGCATTCTGAAGAAATTATCAGCGAAATGGCGTAAGCGTGGAATCACCGTCTTTTTTATACACGCTGTTTTACTTTCTGGTTGCGATCGGTGTTTTAGTCTCCTTTCACGAATACGGCCACTTTTGGGTGGCACGTAAATTAGGGGTCAGAGTACTTCGTTTTTCCATTGGTTTTGGTAAAGTGTTGTGGCGTTATCAGAAAACGCCCGCCTCGACTGAATATGTTATTGCCGCCATTCCTTTAGGCGGTTACGTCAAAATGCTTGATGAGCGCATGGAGCCGGTGCAGCAGTCAGACTTGCCGTTTGCGTTTAACCGACAACCCTTATGGTCACGGTCTGCTATCGTGTTGGCAGGACCGTTATTCAATTTAATCTTAGCGGTATTTTTGTATTGGGCCGTTTTTTTCATTGGCGATATTGGTATTCGTCCGGTGATAGCAGAGCCTGAATCAGCGACCCTTGCCGCAGATGCGGGCTTTACCGAAAGAGATGAAATTATTTCGGTAAATAACACATTAGCACCGACCTGGTCTGAGGCCATGGGAACTTTGTTTTCCACAGCCCTAAATGGTGAACGTAAGATTGCGGTCGAAGTATTAACCGATAACGGTGAAAAAACCGCCAGATTTTTACAGTTTCCGGCGGTATTAGAAACCGATCCGGCTAAGTTTTATAAAGCGTTGGGGTTATCGTTATGGTCCCCGACGATCGCACCGGTAATTGGCAAAATTGTACCGGAAGGCCCGGCTGAAAAGGCCGGACTTGCCATCGATGATTACATTGTAAGTGCCAATGGGGAACCGATTAGTAAGTGGATGGATGTGGTCGATCATGTGAAAAAATCCCCCGGGGAGAGATTGCAGTTCGTCATTGAGCGCGGCGGTGTGGTGATGGATCTTACCATTACCCCAGACCGGTTGGAGACCACCTCGGGAGTTCAGGGAAAAATCGGTGCCGGTGCCAAAGTCCCTGCCGATTTAATTCAATCGATGCGGGTGGAATATACCTTGCCACCGCTGGAGGGTTTTTTAACAGCGTGTGATAAAACCTATCAATTTGCTATTGCTTCGGTGAAGATGGTCGGTTTTATGGTGGTTGGCACCGCCTCGGTTGACAATCTGAGCGGCCCTTTGACCATTGCGCAATATGCCGGTCAGTCAGCTGATTTAGGCTTGGTACATTTCTTAAAATTCCTCGCCGTGGTGAGTGTGAGTCTCGGTGTGTTGAATTTATTACCGATTCCGGTCTTAGACGGGGGCCATTTAATGTTTTATGCCATTGAGGCGATCAAAGGCAGTCCGGTGTCAGAACGTATTCAGATCATGTTTCAGCAATTTGGTTTTGTTATTTTGTTATCACTCATGGCGCTTGCGGTTATGTTAGATATTCAGCGATTATTTAGTTAAGGAGTCTTCGGTATGCAGCTATGGGGCGTTAGATTTTTAAAAATAGTATTGGCTGTGGTTTGTATCACTCCGGTTTATGCGGGGGAAGAGGCGGTTAGAGCAGCCTTAGCAAAGGCGATGCCGAGTTTAACGGTTGATTCGATTCAGGGCTCTGAAATTCCGGGCGTCTATGAAGTGGTTATTGGCTCTAAGATCGTTTATGTCTCCAGTGACGGGAACTATTTATTACAAGGCCAGCTGATTGATATCGCCGCGCGGAAAGATCTCACCGAGGGGCGTTTAAGCGGTGCGCGGGTCAAAGCGGTAGCCGGCATTGCACCGGAAGAAATGCTTATTTTTACGGCGGATCAGCCGAAATATAAAATCACCATTTTTACTGATATCGATTGCGGTTATTGCCGGAAATTACACCGTGAAATTGACCAGTATTTAGCACGCGGAATCAGTGTTCATTATTTGTTTTACCCCAGAGCCGGTTTAGGGTCTGAGTCTTATGATAAGGCGGTTTCAGTGTGGTGTGCCAACGACCGGCATGCAGCGCTGACGGCGGCGAAATCGGGTCAGGATCCGATTAAAAAAACCTGTGATAATCCGGTGAAAACACACATGGCGCTGGCAAATACTTTAGGCCTGAGTGGTACGCCGATGATGGTGACTGAAAAAGGCACTATTTTTGCAGGCTATATGCCCGCAGAGCAGTTGGAAAAAGCTTTAGCCTTTGAATAACCTTGTTTTGCCTTAGAGCAGTTTTTTTAACGCGTAGAGTTGTTGCAGTGCTTCTAATGGCGTGAGTTGTTCAGGCTCGAGGGTTTCTAAAAGGGTTATGGCCTCATGGGCTGGCTTATGGTCTTCAAAATTAAACAGATCGAGTTGATCGCTGCCCAGGCTGTTTTGCTGGTCGCGGTAGCTTTGTTGTTCTAAAAGTTGTAATTTCTCCCGGGCTTTTTCAATGACTGGCGTCGGGACCCCAGCGAGTGCAGCGACTTGTAAGCCATAGCTTTGACTGGCGGCACCCTCTTTAATGGCATGTAAAAAGAAAATCTTGTTATCGTGTTCACGGGCATCTAAATGGACATTATGAATGGTTTTTTTAGCATTGGTTAATTGCGTTAATTCAAAATAATGGGTCGAAAACAAGGTAAAAGCCTGAGTTTGGTTGGCCAGAAATTCAGCGCAGGCCCACGCCAGAGACAAGCCATCAAAGGTACTGGTGCCGCGTCCGATTTCATCCATTAAAATTAAACTGTTCGCCGTGGCATTGTTGAGAATATAGGCGGTTTCAGACATTTCCACCATAAAGGTCGAGCGACCACTGGCCAGATCATCAAAAGCACCGATGCGGGTAAAGATTTTATCAACAGGACCGATGTCGGCAGATTCAGCCGGCACAAAGCAGCCGATGTGGGCCATTAAGACAATCAGCGCCGTCTGGCGCATATAGGTCGATTTACCGCCCATGTTCGGGCCGGTGATAATCAGCATACGACGGGTGGGCGCAAGGCTTAAATCGTTGGCAACAAAAGGCGTTTCTAACACCGACTCCACCACCAAATGGCGCCCGCCTTGAATACTCATACCGGGCTTGGTTTTAAGGGTCGGGCAGGTAAGATTTAAGGTACTGCTGCGGTCAGCAAAATTAACTAAAATATCCAGTTCAGAAAGCCCTTGGCTTAAGCGTTGAAGGGCTGAGACCGCGTTACCGAGTTGATTGAGTAAATCGTCGTACAGCGTTTTTTCAAAGGCGAGTGATTTTTCCCGGGCGCTAAGGATCTTGTCTTCAAAGGCTTTGAGTTCTTCGGTAATAAAACGCTCGGTATTTTTAAGGGTTTGTTTACGGGTGTAATGGGCCGGTACCTCCTCTGATTGTGAGCGCGGTATTTCAATATAAAAACCGTGCACCCGATTATAATTCACCCGAAGGGTGGCAATGCCGCTGTTTTGTTTTTCCTGGGTTTCAAGGTCCAGTAAAAATTGGTCGGCGTTTTGACTTAAGCTTCGCAGTTCATCAAGTTCGGCATGATAGTGTTCAGCAATCACGCCGCCGTCTCGAATCAACACCGGCGGATTGTCAACCAGTGCACGTTGCAGCAGGGTTAATAGGTCAGGCTGGGTGCCAATGGCCAAGGCTAATGCTTTTAACCGGGCAATACCTTCGAGTGGGGTCAGTAATTGTTGGATGTCAGGCAATGCGGCGAGGGTATGGCGTAGGACAATTAAATCTCGCGGCCGGGCTGATTTAAGGGCAATGCGGGTGCTGATGCGTTCAATGTCGCCCACTTGTTTTAACGACTGTTGCAGGATTTCATAGTGGCCGCCCCCTAAGAGTGCGCTGATCGCCTGATAACGCTGGTGCAGGGTTTTTTGACAGCGCAGGGGTAAATTAATCCAGCGCCGAAGGTGGCGGCTGCCCATCGCGGTTTGGGTGTTGTTGAGCACGCCAAACAGGGTATAGCGTAAATCGCCGCTGGGGTGTTGGTCGAGCTCTAAGTTTTTACGGCTGGCACCATCGAGCGCCACGGTGGCATCACTTTTTTCAACGCTAATGCCCTGAAGATGCGGCAGGGCTTGTTTTTGGGTTTCTTTAACATATTGCAATAAACAGCCGACAGCACCGATGGCAAGCGGCAGGTTTTCTAAGCCAAAGCCGTTTAAATCGTGAATTTTAAATTGGCTTAAGATCATTTGCCGGGCACTGGCAGGGTCAAAGTGCCAGGGCGGTCGGGCGGTAACACCGGTGCGGGATTTTAATGCCGAGGGCAGGGGCATCTCTTCATTAACTAAACATTCAGCCGGTTGCAGGCGTTCGATTACGCTTGGGAGTTCGCTACATTGGTTAAGTGTTTCAACGCGCAACTGGCCGCTACTTAACGCTAAACTGGCAATCGCCAGATTTTCGTCTTGCTGATGAATAGCGACTAATAAGTTGTCGCGGCTGTCCTCAAGAAACGAGTCGTCGGTTAAGGTGCCGGGGGTGATAATGCGCACCACTTCACGTTCAACAGGGCCTTTACTGGTGGCGGGGTCGCCTATTTGCTCACAAATGGCGACCGATTCACCGGCTTTGAGCAATTTTGCCAGATAATTGTCGGCGGCATGGTAGGGGATTCCCGCCATCGGGATCGGGCTGCCGGCTGAACTGCCGCGGCTGGTGAGGGTAATATCGAGCAGGCGGGCGGCTTTTTTGGCATCGTCAAAAAACAATTCGTAAAAATCCCCCATGCGGTAGAACAATAAGGTGTCAGGATGCTGGCCCTTAATGCGGTGGTACTGGACCATCATCGGGGTATGTTGTTTGGCGGGCTTTTCTTTTATACTCATGGCTCTATTTTACTGAATCGGAGTTTTTACAGGTGATAAATTATCGGCAGGTGTGGGGTGGATAAAAAAATAGCGACTTTAGCCGGTGAGGTGGCGGCTGTACTGACCGAGCAAAAATTAACGCTAGCGGTTGCAGAGTCTTGTACCGGCGGCGGGCTGTGTCAAGCCTTAACCGACATCCCGGGAAGTTCAGCGTGGTTTGACAGGGGCTTTATTACCTACAGTAATCAGGCAAAAATCGAGATGCTCGGGGTCAGTTCTACTTTACTCGAGCAATACGGCGCCGTGAGTTTTGAAGCCGCCCGTGCCATGGTGGAGGGTGTGCATGGCCAAAGCAATGCTGAACTGGCCATTGCCATTACCGGTATAGCCGGGCCAGATGGCGGCACGGCAGAAAAACCGGTCGGTACGGTTTTTTTCGGCATCGGCCAAAAAGGCCAAGCGGTTAAAATCGATAAACGACGGTTTAAAGGGGGGCGAGAAGAGGTCCGGGCCCGCAGTGTCGAGTTTGTGTTAAAAGCCTTACTCAAAACGCTGGCGTAAAAAAAACGCCCCCGAAAAGGGGGCTAAGCATTGGGGGGTTTACTCAATAGAAAAAAAGGGTTAACACAGACCGGCGGCAACACAAGTTCCAGAGGTTTCCCATGTTAAAGATCCAGCTGATACTGACGGTGTTAAAATGAAGGTTTTAGGGGTGGTAGCTCCATCAAAACTAGTCGCATCGCCTGTTGCTGTGATTTTACCGAAATCCGTTGTAGCGTCTATTACTACAGAGGTTACATAATCACCTGCAGCAGCACCAGTAAGGTCAGCTCCGACTAATGCGGCGGTATCACACTTGTTTTCTAGAGCGCCTTCTTTTTGATAACACAGATCAATTGCTAATTTTACCGGGGCGGTGGCACTGACCACCTCGGTAAATTTCGCTTTTTTGGTGTAAGTTGTGTAAGCCGGAATCGCAATGGCGGCTAAAATGCCGATAATAGCGATCACGATCATTAATTCGATTAGGGTAAAGCCTTTTTGGGTGGGTTTTATATTCATAAAGTGTTGCCTTTCGTTGTTAGGGTGATGTGTTGTTCGTTGATTATTGATGGTGCAGTTACTGTGCCAAGGTCCAGTAGGGAGGGTGACTAAAGCCCGGTAAGGGGCGCGGTTGCAGGCTCAGGTAGCGGTGTTTATAAAAAATCGAGGCGTGTTTAAGCGTTTTAAAGCAAGGGACTGGGTGGCTCTGTGTGCATTTTGGAATGCACGGTGCAATGCATTTGCTGTTTTCAACGGGTTTTGCACGATATAAACGGTTAAAGCGTCGTTTTTACCGGGATAAAGAACACCATAAAGCCCTTTATTCCTTAGGGTAAAAATGAGAAACTAAGGCTTAAGGCCCTGTAACCAATAAAAATAAAGGGGTTTTGCGACTTTAGGCGCGTGAAAAAATAAAAATTTGAGGAGATCAATTATGTTTACAGTTAAACCTTGGCTGGCAGTCATAGCCCTTGTGAGTGTTACCGGTGTGGCATCAGCAGCCAGTTGGACGGCCTTGCCGGAAACCGCACCCGCCCCGGCGAATAACCCCACGACCGAGGCTAAAATAGAGCTTGGAAAAATGCTTTTCCATGATCCCAGACTCTCATCCACCGGAACGGTATCGTGTTCGTCTTGTCACAGTACCTTGTTAGGCGGTGACGATAACCGTAGAGTTTCTATGGGGGTTCACGGTCAAACCGGCGGGCGTAGTGCACCTACGGTGTGGAATGCCGCCTTTAATGACGTACAGTTCTGGGATGGCCGCGCCGCTAGTTTAGAAGAGCAAGCCGCAGGCCCTGTGACTAACTCAATCGAAATGGGTATGAAAAGCTGGAAGCAAGTGGTGGCACGGTTAAAAACCATTCCAGGCTATCAAAGCGCCTTTGACGCTGCTTTTGGTGCTGATTCGATCTCTAAAGACAATGCCACTAAAGCCATTGCCGCCTTTGAAAGAACCTTGATTACCCCGAACAGCGCTTATGACAAATATGTGAATGGCGACAAAACCGCGATGACCGAGCAGCAAATCAGAGGGATGAATACTTTTGCAGAAACCGGCTGTACCAGTTGTCATGCCGCCCCATTGTTTAGTACCACCGGGGTTTTTATGAAATTCCCAACTTTTAAAAACAATGCGCTCAGAGCCCGTTACCATTTCGATAAAGATAAGGGCCGCGCTGAAGTGACTAAAAAATCTGAAGACAACAATTTATGGAAGGTCCCCACCTTACGTAATATTGCGTTGACAGCCCCTTATTTTCACAACGGTGCGGTGGGAACGTTAGATCGTGCGGTTAATGTGATGGCTAAATTACAGTTGAATAAAAACTTATCGAAAGAAGAAACCGCTGATATTGTCGCTTTCTTAAATGCCTTGACCGGTGAATTTCCAGAACACCGGAATCCACACCGTCTGCCGACAACACCGAATACCCGTTTTGTCACGAGGTAGAGAGCAGGTGCTGTAACGGCTCAATATTTTATCGGTAGGAAACTTGTAAAAAAGGGCGCGGTGAGCGCCCTTTTTTTATGCGCGCATCAAGGTTCATTAGCGGTCTTGGTAGATGGCACAGGCTGCTATTTTTTGATCAATCAGTTGCAGTTGTTGGCGGTAGGCGGTACTGGTTGTGGAATGGTATTTTAGTTTAAAGGCCGGTGCTTTAATGTTTTCCGGAAAGTCTCTGACATCGGGCATAAAAGCCTGATAACTGGTGATTTGTGCCATGGTCTTTTGCATGCGGCGGGCGCTTTTTTCAGAGTCGGTGGCGGCTTTGGCAAAGCGGATGCCGGCGCGGTTAGCCGCTAAATCAATAAAGCTAAAGCCTTTGCCGGCCGTGCCGTCGTGCAACTCTTTTTGCTGACCTAAGCGTTGTGAAAAGGCGGCATTATTAACCGTTGAGAGTAGCGCCGAGGAGATAAAGTGTTTGGCCATATCGACCCGTTGATACATAAAAACAGACAGATACTTGGCTTTTTCGGGGGCTGCATTTTTAGGGAATAAAGCGGCGAGGTTTTGCTGCAGGGTGTAAAGTCCGGTGACCATAATAATCGCTTGATTTTCTTTGATAGGGTCTAAGTCCGGTGCTCTGTCTAAGGATTCTTTAAAGAGTGCCTGTAACAGGGTCGCTAAAGACAAACGCCAGTTCCGGTCATGGTGCTTAAGGGTTTGGACTAAGTGGTGTTGGTAAAAAGCCAGGGCTTCGAGGTTGGCGCTGTGAGTGAGCAGTTGTTGGGCGGCGGCATAGGCTTTAGGCGTCCAGTAATAGGTGAGGGTAAAGGCATCACGGCTAATAGCAAGGGTACGGATGTGACGCGCGGCTAATAAATAGTATTGGTTCAGGTCGCTGTGGTTGATTAATCCTTCCAAAAAACCATTGGCATGGTCATTGGGCAGCGTTAAAGGGCCTAGGGTCAGTTCAGAGATAGTCGGCTTACCGTTTTGGTTACTTAAGGTAAAGGCGAAGTTTAAATAAGGATTAAGGTGGTTAAAAGGGAGTTGAATGCTGCCTTCAAGGCGAAAGTGATTTTCTTTTAAATGTACTTGCGCGGCGCCATTAAAATATTGGTTGAGTAAATGGTTAGCGGCGATATTAAGGTCTTTTTTTTCAAGGCGCAAGGTCTTTAGCGTTGCGAGTGGGTCCGGGGAGGCCTGGCCATTGAGAATCATCCGGGCACGATTGATATCTTGAGGGCTGAGTAGCCAATGGTTTTCAACACGGGGGTGTTTGTCAGTCACGTAAAACGCGAGTAAAAACAGAATCAGTAGCGGTGTTGCAAGTGCGAAAAAAAAGAGCCGGACAACGGTGAGCATTAAAAAGCGTTAGTCAAAAGAAAGTTGAAAACCAATATTGCTCAGGTGTTTAGCCTCGTCGTTAAGGTCTGCCAAAGTTAATGGATATTGTGCTAACCAGTCGGATGGAAATTTGAGCGTAAGGGTTTGCCCGGTTAAGGTACATTTAAAGGGCGGGAGGTCGGCCTCGTTACGGTTACGGTGCAAGACTACGGCGAGGCGTAGCAAAATCGATAAATAGACCATGGTTTTATCCCAGGGGCTGGGTAAGTTGTTAAACGTTTTAAACGAGAGTTTGCGGCGATGGCTTAAGACTAAGGCACCCAGTAGCAGTTGGTCTTGTCGTGAGAAACCGGGTAAATCGGCATTCTCAATAATATAGGCGCTGTGTTTTTGATATTGGTTGTGGGCAATGTCATGGCCGATTTCATGTAAGTCAGCGGCCCAGTTCAGCCACTGCAAAGCAATGTCGGGTTCAATGGCTGGCGGGAGCGTGAGTTGTGATACCAGTGATCGGAGCGTTTCTTTGATCTGGTGAGCGTGTTTTTTCTCGGTATGATAACGCTTAGCCAGAATCTTGATGGTATCAGAGCGGATATCGTGGTTATGGATTCTACCGACTAAATCAACAATCAAGCCTTCTCGTAAGGCGCCTTCAGAAACCGTCATTTGCTGTAGCCCTAAACTCATGAAGGTGGCGTAAATGATTGCCAGTCCGCCGGGAAGAATGTCTGCGCGTTCGGGGTCTAGACCGTCAAGATTGATTTGCTCTAAGTGTTTTTTCTTGATCAGGTAGCGACTTAGTTTTTGCAGGCCGTCTAAGGTGATGCCATTATTACTCCAGCCATTTTCCATCAATATTTGGTTAATAGAACGCAGTGTCCCAGAAGCGCCAATGGCTTCGTCCCAATGGCTAAAGTGAAAATCACGTTGATAGGGTTCGAGTAATTGTTCGGCATGCAAAATAGCCTGATAAAATGATTTTTGAGTGATTTTGCCATGTTTAAAAAATTTCTGGCTCATCGAAACGCAGCCAATCGGCACACTTTCTTTGCGCTGGGATTTTTTACCGGTACCAATAATATATTCGGTACTGCCGCCGCCAATATCCATGACAAAGCGTCTTTTGGCATTGGTCTCAAGGCTGTGAGCGACGCCCTGATAAATTAGGCGGGCTTCTTCTGTTCCGGAAATAACATGGATGGGATGACCGAGTGCTTGCTCGGCCTTGGCAATGAATTGTTGCGCATTGCTGGCGGTTCTGAGTGTGTTGGTGCCGACAATTTGCACGCTGCTGGCAGGGAATTGTCCGATGCGTTGGCCAAAACGCTCAAGACAATTGAGTGCCCGTTGTTGGGTTTCTTCATCGAGGTATTTATGTTTATCTAAACCTGAGGCGAGGCGTACCATTTCTTTAAGGCGGTCAATCGTTTGTAATTTGTCGTCGGTCAGGCTACAGACCAGCATATGAAAGCTGTTTGAACCTAAGTCAACAGCAGCAACAAATTCAGAGGGTTTTTGAGGCACAGTTTTTATGTCCTATTGATTACTGAAACGGTTTTTGTAAGATTCTGGTAAAATTATCGAGTTAAATTAACAATGTTGTCAAGTATCGTCTCACATTAGCTCTCGTTCCTTAGCCAATTTAAAGGGCTGATTCTGTCTGTTTTAATGAGAGAATAGCCACTTCAGTGTGCCTAAGGTACCCTGTGTCAGGTGATTTTAACGGGGTTATCAGCAGATAGCGCCAGAATTTTTTAGCTTCAATCGGATTGTTATATGAAAGCGTTATCCATTCGTAATTTAACCAAGACCTATGGTAATGGCTTTACCGCTCTGCACGGTATTGATTTAGAGGTTGAAGACGGTGATTTCTTTGCTTTACTCGGGCCGAATGGTGCCGGTAAGTCGACAGCCATTGGTATTATTTGTTCGTTGATTAATTTATCGGCCGGTACGGTGCGTGTTTTTGGTCATGATCTGGTGCGCCATTCCGAAAAGGTCAAACAATGCATTGGTATGGTACCGCAAGAAATTAATTTTAATCAGTTTGAAACGGTACAAAATATTGTTTTGAATCAGGCCGGGTATTATGGCATTGCTTATAAAGAGGCCTTGGTACGCGCTGAAAAGTGTTTGAAACAAATGCATTTATGGGATCAACGGCATACCGTTTCCAGACGATTATCCGGGGGTATGAAACGCCGTGTGATGATCGCTCGTGCGTTGGTACACAACCCCAGACTGTTGATTTTAGATGAGCCCACCGCCGGGGTTGATATTGAAATTCGTCGTTCTATGTGGCAATTAATGCGTGAGGTGAATGAACAGGGAACCACCATTATTCTGACTACGCATTATCTGGAGGAGGCCGAAAGTTTGTGTCGGAATATTGCCATTATTGATAAGGGTACGATTATTAAACATTCCAAAATGTCCGATTTATTAGCGCAAATAAAGGTGAATCATTTTATTTTGGATTTAGCCGATAGGCTTGCTCAGCCGCCGGTCGTTGAGGGCTATGACATTGTGCAACTTGACAGCCAAACGTTGCAAGTGGGTATTTCGGGTGAGAAAGGTTTTAATCAGTTGTTTTTGGAATTAACCCGACAGGGAATTTCGGTGACGAGTATGAAAAACAAATCGAATCGACTGGAAAGTTTGTTTCTGGATTTGGTGGGAGGGTAAGTCTGATGCGTTACCGTATTGCACTGTTAACGATTGTGACCAAAGAGGTGCGTCGTTTTATGCGGATCTGGCCACAGACCATGTTGCCGCCCGCCATTACTACGGCCTTGTATTTTTTAATTTTTGGGACCCTGATGGGCCAGCGTATTGGGGATATTTCTGGCGCCAGTTATATGGATTATATTGTTCCGGGTATTATTCTGATGTCGGTGATCAGCCATTCCTATGCGAATGTAGTTTCCTCTTTTTATTCGACAAAATTTCAGCGCCATATTGAAGAACTGTTGGTGTCGCCGGTCCCTAATTGGGTGATTCTGGCGGGGTATGTGAGCGGCGGGGTTTGTCGAGGGTTGCTGGTGGGAACCGTAGTGATTGGAATTTCATTATTGTTTACCACCATTCCGGTGAATCATTTAGGTCTATCTTGTTTGGTTTTTTTGTTAACGGCGATTTTATTTGCTTTAGCGGGTTTTATAAATGCCGTTTTTGCCGATAGTTTTGATGATATTTCTATTATTCCTAACTTTATTTTGACGCCACTGACTTATTTGGGCGGGGTATTTTATTCGGTTGATATGTTACCGGAACTCTGGCAAAAGATTTCTTTGGCCAATCCGATTTTATACATTGTTAATAGTTTTCGTTATGGACTTATTGGCGTGACCGATATTGATATTACCGTGGCCTTAACGATGATCATTAGTTTTATTGTCGCCCTAATTATTTTTAGTTTGTATTTGTTGAAGAAAGGCGTTGGTATTAAGCAATAGGTTTTTTACAGTAAACCGGCAAAGGGTTGAACCGTCACCGGATCTCCTTTTTTGACCGGGCCACGGTCATGCTCAAGAATAATAAAAGCATTGGCGAGACTCATCGAACGCAAAATGCCAGAGCCTTGTTGTCCCGTTGTTTTAACGTGCCAGTGGCCGGTTGTCGTTTGGGAGATAATGCCGCGTTGAATTTCTGTGCGTCCGGGGCGTTTGCGAATGGCTTCGGTTGATAGTGCGGTAAATGCCGGGCAAACCGGGCGGTCGGTTATGCCGAGCATTTTATCAATTGCGGGCAAAACGAATTGATATAAAGTAACCAGTACGGCAACCGGATTACCGGGCAGGCCAAAAAAAGGTGTTTTATTGAGGCAGCCAAAAGCAAGTGGGCGCCCGGGTTTGATCGCGACTTTCCAAAATTCAATGCTACCTAAGGCGCGTAAGGCGGTACGGGTATGGTCAGCATCGCCGACAGAAACGCCGCCGGTTGAAATGATCAGGTCGCAGTGTGTGGCGGTTTCTTCAAAACAGCGTTGTAATGATGCGGGGTTATCATCCAAGATCCCTAAG
>Ga0233439_10000235_pt1 | contig 92125 bp, 115 predicted proteins | sample SI_123_September_6_FD_182713 | JGI IMG/M metagenome (GOLD analysis project Ga0233439, IMG submission 182713) | Seawater microbial communities from Saanich Inlet, British Columbia, Canada - SI_123_September2016_100_MG | ecosystem: Environmental > Aquatic > Marine > Inlet | place: Canada...
ACTGCCTGACCACCACACAACGCCCGTGCGGATGCAGTGGCCACGTGGCGCCTGTGGATTGGACTTTGCAATCGCCACCCAGATGTACGTGTCTACTACTTTAATGAGGAATTTGATGGGGTGTCGTCATATTTTTTAAAAGAAGAATCTTGGCTGGATAACGCACGTATTGTCCCTCTCCCATATACATCCACTCCAAGCGTGCCATAACATGTCTTTCTATATGTGGCCCATGGAGACTTTGAATTGGGCTTTTGGATTGCCTCCACTCACAGAACACGAGCGGGAAAACTTCGCTCAGGTGATTGAGGAAATGAAACAACGCTACACTTCCACACTGAATTAACTAACTTGAGCCACCATTCTCCATTACACTTTGGAAAGATGGCTTATGAAGATCCTGCGTTGGGTCTTTGGAATTCCTCTGCCAAAACAACGTCAGTTTGACGCATGCGACTCTTACCAGGCCAACTAAATGATATTCATGAAGTTACAACAATAATAGCACCTGTCGATCTTCACAGTCTATATTTATGTGCTGCCATCAGCAACACACCAGTTCCATTGCCTTTTTTCAAGAACCCGGGCGGTAATTTTTGTATTTTTGATACCGCAAGTATTCTTAGTTATGACGAGACATCTCCTCATAGTCTTGGGTTTGACAGGAGATTCTTTACAGCCGACAGGTGGTCAACACATGACAACAGACAGCATTTTTCGCCCTTTCGCGATCCTAACATTACACACAACCATTGCAACCTAATCATTCAAAATGGGTACAAATTGGAAGTTAAGCCCGAGTGGCAAAATATGATGGTGTTTTTGGACCTGTTGGACAAAGACGAATACTTATGGGTTAAAATGGGGGTTGAACATATCAAAGAATGTTATATTTATGACGTAGCTGGATACATAAAGCCTAAATAAATTTGACAAGCATGTGATGGTAGAGGGTGAATGAGCTGCTATCGGTATACCCATCATAGCGTTGGCAAACGCGGAATGTTTGATGGTGCAGTGGATGCCACCTATGTTCTTGCAATGGAAAACTCAGATCGGTTGGACAAGGTAGTTGCAGAGTTTGAGAAACAACCCCTTACAAGCCACTATATTATGCAGCATAACAAGGGTTATAAGAAGTGCAACAAACCCGACTGGGTCAAGGGAAGCATGCAAGATATTTTTCACGCTCACGCCACTGCGTGCGAACATGCACTTGCTCATGGGCATGAACAAGTGTTGGTACTCGAGGACGATTTTGAGACAAACGAGGACACGCCTAAATTTGCGCCACGTGTCCGCGAATTCTTGGTGAACCGGCGGGGCGACTTTGATCTATACAATATGGGTCATATTTACGCTTTTGCTTTCCCTTTCTACGAACACCACCGAGCGGTTGGGTCATCATTGCCACAACATTCGGTGGTATATGGCAAGCGAGTGATGGAGGCCATGGTGCAAGCTAAGAACGACGGATCCTATCTTGGTGGTATTGATTTGTTTGCACATGGCACGACATTCAAGGTATACACGTACAAACGTCCTATTGTTTATCAAACATTTCCGGCAACAACTAACATGGCATCATGGCCGGGGGTTGAACCCGTGTCTACCAAATGGCTTATGCAACGACAAAAGCTTGACACGTGTACTGATAATTATGTATCGGTGGCAGTAGGTCTCACCGCGGCCAATTGGTTGCTGGTGGTGGTCGGGATACTGTTACTCGCCATGTTTGTCACGTGTTGCGTCGTCATCCTCGAGCGAAAGTTATAATACCAGCCCAAAACACAGCTTCAGCAGCAATACACCACATTAAAGATAATAGCCCGAATGCTGTACCAGTTCCTGTACATATGAGCGCTATCGAGGCGTAGAGACGATATGATTCTGCTGGGGCGAATTGGAAGGTGAGATCCTTCCACAAGTCAATACGAGCCATGTGTTTGCATACACGGCAGTGGCACGGTTCAAAACGATCCAATAATAAACTTAATCCATGAAGAAAAATGCCTATTCCAAGAATCATGTCCATTGCCGGGTATGGCGATTTTCTCTGCCTGAAACAAAACATAAAAGCCTACAAGGAGTCATGTTGGTGGCGAGTCTGGTGGTCGAGACGGAGGATATTGATCCTGTCGTTTTTTGGTTGGTAGTGGAAGCAATGTTTAAGGTGATGCACATTCACAGTGTGCTGCTTGTGTTGGCACATGCGGATCTTACCACCAGGAACGCGGATTGTCAAAGAAGCGTTTGGGATTGCCCGGACACGAGAGGAATATGTGATTACGGTTTCTCTAAAACTTGCCGATCCGTGCCCGCAAGTTGCAGTCCTTCTGCCGCTGACAGAAGAGACAGTGTTGTCCGTTAGCCCATCCACCAATGTGGACCACGCAACCTACTTGGCAAATACTATCAACGCGTGCATTTCGATCCCAGAATTAGTGGACGACGCAACGTTGCGGTGGATTAAGTTGCAGCCGACACCAATCGGGGTGTTGGCAGTTGGGTCAACCATTGTTCCCAACGATAGCGTGTCCTTTTCCTTCACAATCCGCAGCCCACTGGTGCGTATTCCACTCGGGATACCAGCTAACCGATCACAGCCCCCGGCGATCACCGAGATCAGTATTGCTGGAACTCACATGGGGTTTGTAGGAAGCACCGAGAGCACAGCGGACACACTTTTAATGTCACCAAGCGTGCGATTCTGTACTTATAACAAAAACACCCGGCCCCACCATGACATGGTGGAGCGGTCAGGTCCGCGGCATATTATATCACGTTCGGGCGATGATGTTAAGAGCTGTCGTCTTCAGTAGTTTTGTGAGCACGACACGTGGGACATGTTTTAAGCTTTTCTGCACACACAGCACACACAGCCATGTGTTGACACGTCGCCGGGAAAGGAACCATGTCCCGCTCAACACATACCATACATTTGTTTTCAATGTCAGGTTCTTCTTCTTGTGGCACGGCTTCCGACAATGCTTTGAACATGCCATGCATTCCATGCTTCTTGAAGAGTTCAGACAACTTGTTGTGTCGGTCTTCCATCATTCCTGATCGGTAGTTGGCTACCAAACCTTCGGCAATCTCGACGTACCCACCAAACTCATCAACTACTTCCACTCGACCAAGCACCACATCCTCTTTAAGTTGTGATAATGCCCGCTCTACAAAGTCGTCTATCGGCACCTCTTCATCTATCATGAATGGTTTCTCATGTTCATCCAGGGAAAAAGAACTAAACATCAGTAACACTAGTTCTTTGGCATGATCCAACAACCGCTCTGGGTTGTGGTGATCTTCTTCTTTTCGGCGCTGTGTATAGTGCATGTAAATACCAATAGGTAATATAGACATGTCCATATCCTCTGGACACTCTAGACTGTCATCGGAGTTATATTCCAAGTGTTCCGAGTCATACTCTTCATCACTCATGTTACTAATACAATGGTGGACCTGACAATTTTAAAGTTATGGCGAAACACCCAAACGGTAGTTGGTTACCACTCTTTCACAAACCTCAACACACTTATCAAACTCTTCGGACACTTCTACTTGTCCAAGCACCACATCCTCTTTGAGTTGAATCAATGCACGCTCCACAAAGTCGTCTATCAATATTTCTTTGTCTACCATAAATGGTTTATCGATAGACAAAGAACACATCATCAATAACATTAGTGCCCTGACGTGAACTAGCAATCGCTCTGGATCTCGGGGATTATCTTCTTGTCGGCGCTGTATGTAATATGTATAGATTCCAATAGACAACGCAGACATGTCCATATCCTCTGGACACTCTAGACTGTCATCGGAGTTATATTCCAAGTGTGCAGAGTCATACTCTTCATCACTCATGTTACTAATACAATGGTGGACCTGACAATAATTTTAGTTATGGACTGCCGGGTTGCACGTGATAGTCTGTGTGATAATCAGCAATGCACTGTTCAGTGATGGTACGAATATGGTCGTCCAGCCATCGTATGTAGCCGGGCCACCAAGGTGCGTCCTCTATTGACAAATTGAATGCTACGTCCTCTTCGGCTGCTGTTTTGGGGATTTCCTCCTCTTTGTCGGACGGCGGCGTTGGTGTTGGTGTACCAATGGTCTTTCGACGGTGGTGTTCACACAAGTCAACGCCTTCGGCTACTTTTCGTCGGCATGGCTTGTTGGTAGGTGTTTTCCCCAAGCACGGCATCTTTGTAGTTGGTGTTTGTGTTTTGTTTTGAAGCAGAGGTAATTTTATAAATTTTTGTTCTTTCCAGGCAGCCACACTTCTGTGTTGGAGCATAGGTTGAGGACGGTGCATAGTTCCGCAAGACACATGCCTTGGAGTGGGATGACATCGTCCGCACCCGCACCCGCTTCAATGGCTGCCCGTCTTTGTCGGGGGACGGACGCAGCGGCTGGGCATATTCTCTGTATTTGCTCACGAAACACAACAACTAACTCGGGCTCGGCCATTGACGACGCTTCGTTGTCTCGATATGTGCCTATGATTTTTCCGCACAGCCGCACTTTTTGTGCCTTGCGCGCATACAGCAGGCAATGATGCGGCCTGTACTCGGAGGTATTATTATGGTGCGGCACGCGGGTGACCGGCTTCAGATGGCCTATCACATGCACCCGGGCAAAGGGAGTAAAGTCTTCTTGCGCACGCCCATATCATCGTCTAAACCTCGACATCAGCGTCTTCAGGACGTGTTGTCGATGACAAACGAAACTTTTGGGATCAGAATCATCAAGGAAGATATTGTGCCGGCACTCAGTTTTATTGATATCCTCAAAGATGAAAACACATATTCAGAACATTACATAGCTATCCTCGACGAAGGATTTGAGGTTAAGAGCAACCACACGTTCAAATCGACCGCATGGGTTGACATTGATAGGATGTTCAGTGTACAATGGCCATGGTACCGCACATTATTTATCCAACAAATTTGCACTGTTCTCAAGGTGATACAGGATCACTACAATATTCTCAAGCGACGCACCCCAAGTGACTTCGAGTTGGCACCTCATATTGCATCCGCACAGCGCACGTGTTTAATAGCACGGCAGATTGTGATTGCGGCTGACCGTACCGATCTGCTATATGGTGTTACTGTGCGTGGTCTTCGTAGTGGTTACGAGACCGAAGAAGAAAACCATATACCAGCAATCGACACGGACAAATCGGAAACAGTAGAAAAGGTCTTTGGTATTGTAACTCAGCATCAGCAGTGTCAGAACGCCATCGCTGAGTTAGACGTAACTAACTGGGACGAATGGTTCCGGATGTGTGATAACCTTTTGGGCGGGTATGACAGCGCATACTATGAGGTGTTTGGATCAAATGCTCACGAGTACACCACCTCAGCATACCGAGCCATCGGGTGCCGTTTAGCCCAACAGCTCGGAAAAAACTACGGGGCTGACGAAAGACAGGGGTGATGGCGGTGTACCGACTATACTTTCGAGACGGTTACAGCGGGTCACGTGAGGCAAATGACCATGCTTTTCTCATCAATGAACGCGAAGCCTCCAACGGCAGGATGCCTATGATTCATGGCATTGACGTCGGACGACAAGACCCCAATGCTCTGCCCGAGTGGTACAATGGCTCACCAACATTAGAGTTGCCCCACCCACGTGGTTCTTCGTCACGGTGGGAGGGGTCACATGCTGTTTCCCATCTCAAGATGATGTCGGGTGTGGATACAGTCATGCTCGGTACCTCTTTGGCCAAAGGATCTGAGAGTAACATCCTTGACAGCAGTCATGTCGATATGCCCACCGTTGGACGCGAAGCTACAGAACCGGGCTTTAATTCGGATACCACACAACCCCGTCCTGTCACCGTTTCTCAGCCCGATGCCAACGGAGTGCAGACCAAAATAGGATTTGATGCTCAGAATATTAGTGTACCTTTCGGCGGTAGCGCTTACCAAGAACTCACCGCAGAGGATGAGAACCCATGGTCGACTTCGGTGATGGACAAGAGAGGATTCTTTGGCGAAGATATCATATTACGTAATTAAAGCCAAGAACTAATGGGTAATAAGTATTTAATTGTTATATTGCTCGCGTACAAGCATGACGTTGTACTCAAAATTAACATCACGCCACTCTCCATACACAAGCTGACTATAGTCTACAAGGGGCATCTCCACTGATTTCCAGTCAATTGCAATGCTTTCCGTTTCCGGCACTTGTTGCTTGATAGACTCGTTATCCACAACCACTCTTCTCTCTTGGTGCCAATTCGCATTGATTCGCGCTTGACCCCGGATGGTGACAACTGCCTTGTATCCTCCAATACACACATCGAGTTTGCGCATCTCATCATGTGGAATATTGGTCAGCACAAATTTGCCCTTGGAAAGCTCTTTGAGCAGATGCAACGTCCCGCGTGTGGTCTTAGCCAATTTGTACCCGTCGGTTTGCTGTCCGATGATACTCTGCCCGCTTCGTTGCCAAGTATCGTGGTATGAGACGACCTCGGCTGCACAACGTGAGTGATGCGTGGTCGCCATGATGTCTGTGGGTTATGACGTGACGTCGGTCGGTCATGTGCATTTACAAATACCGATGATCATTGACGTCAATGATCATTGGCACCGATGATCATTGACATCAATGTTCATCGATTTGGATAATTGTGTTGCACCCGTGCATAACCCCATCATACCAAGGCATGGCAGAAGTTAAGATTACCCGGATAGTTTACAAGGGTGCGCTTCTTGAAGACTTGAAAACATGCTGTGTGATTGCGCTTGGTATTCCAGAGGATGCTTGTATAGTGACCAGAGAGGACGATGAAAAGGAGAGGTCAAACAAAGCTTTTACACTTGGTATTTCATCAATTATGCCCATAGATTGTTACAGTGCTATAAAACGAACCGATCCGCTTATTATGACCCATTGGTGGTACAAATCTGCCATGTCGATGTTTTACAATATGCACGGGGAGTACCATTACAACGTAAGACAGTTGCAAATACCCACACAAGAGTTTGACTCGGATACAGATGTTATATGCACGAGCGGGATTCATTTTTTTGGCACAATACAATCGGCAGTCAAATATGTCGTCACCAGCGGTGGTATTAGGGCGGGCTGCTGCGACAAACTAACAGTGGAAGGAACGGAACGGTTTGTGAAATTCGCAGAAGAGCAAGTCAATCGATACAACAAGGGACAACCTCTGATGTGTTGGCCCAAGGAGAGGGATGAGGAGTCAACACGTAGGTGGAAAGGATCCGCGTGCTCCAACGCGGCTCGTTTTGGACAATTAAAAGTGTTACAACAAGCACTTGCGGATGGTTGTCCGTGGAACGAAAACACATGTTCCAATGCAGCCAAAGGTGGACACTTGGAAGTGTTGCAGTGGGCACGTGCCAATGGTTGTCTGTGGAACGAAGTCACGTGTTCCGAAGCTGCTTTTGTTGGACGCTTGGATGTGCTGCAGTGGGCCCGAACCAACGGTTGCCCATGGGACGAAGATACATGCTCCTGTGCAGCCCGTGGAGGACACTTGGAATTGCTGCAATGGGCGCGTGCCAACGGTTGCCCATGGGACAAAAGTACATGCGAATGTGCAGCCCGTGGTGGGCACTTAAACGTGCTAAAGTGGGCACGTGCTAATGGTTGTCCGTTGGACGAATCAGCATGCGTAGCTGCCAAGAAAGGCGGTCACTGGGATACACTACATTGGTTGGTTAATCAGTTTGTTTTTTAACATTAGTACATAAACATATTTGGTACATTTGCCCGTGCATAACCCCAACATATCAAGTCATGGCAGAAGTTAAGATTAGCAGGATAGTTTACAAGGGCGCATTCCTTGAAGACTTGAAGGCATGTTGTGTGATTGCGCTTGGCATTCCAGAGGATGCTCAAGTTGTAATTGGAGAATTACAAAAGGAAAAGGAGAGGTCAAACAAAGCCATTACTCTTGCCATCGCGCCTATCAAATATGGCCGCAGTGCCGACGAATATGTGGTGAGCACGATTTTTGTATGCCCCTTGCGGCACACATCGGCTATTTCATTGAATTCTCACATACATGGGGATTACCGATATTACATGGGACACTTACAAACACCCACGGAAGCGTTTGATATTGATCCATATTTTACATACGCAAGCGGAATTCATTTTTTTGGCACGATACAATCGGCTGTTAAATACACGGCTGAGCGTGACTGGATGGTGTGTTGCGAAAAGCCCATTGTAGAAGGAACAGAAGCATTTATCAAATTCGCAAAGGAGCAAGCCGAACGCTACAACAATAATCAATCCTTTTATTTTGACCTAAAGAAGTATATCAAATCGGACAAACAATGATCATCGATGATCGATGATCATTGGTTTGAAATAGTTGCTCAACCGCCTCACACATGTCTCATAACCACCACAAGCATGGCAGCCTCGGGAGAGCACAAATGCGGAAAATGCAAGACGCGTTGGGCATATTACAGGTGTAATGCGACAGGAACACTGATGTGTGGTGTCGATTCGCGCAAAACCCCTCGTACCAAGCTCAAAAAGGACAATGTTGCCACGCAACAGCGCATGCGCAAAGAGTGGAAAGAACATCTTGTTTCGGTCGAAGCTGCCAAACAAGCTAATCTTGCTCTGAAGCGACGAGGCAACGTCAAGTGCGGCAAAATGCCAATGATTCAACGCATCCAATTCGTCTCAGGGTACCTATACGTATATCCCAATTTCAGACACAAGGGCAGTGTCGATAAGAAGTACTTGTTTGGAAAAGGCAAGTATGGTGGTCTTAACCGACACTTGTTGTCTCCAAAATCCCTTCCTGTAAGTTTGCCGGGGTTCTCCTTACCCCCGTGTCAAACACTCGAGGGCATGCACCAAGGGTCCAAGTGGTACGACGGGATTTCTAGAGAAGAGTTCCAAGCTAACCGCTCTGAGATGTTTGCCGAGGTGGAAGATCCCAAACGCCACAGCAAGCATTATGAGAAAGGGCGCAAGTTTGTTTTTGTGTGGGAGGAAGAAGATGGTAACGAACACTACGTTGATTACATCACATGCCGGCAGTTCTATTGCAATCTCTACGAACGAGCGGTGCAAGATATGCCCGACTTCCAGGACCTACAACGTCAACTCGACGAAGGCATCAATCTCATCATCTACGGTTATGATGGCCACGAAGTTCCGGATGATAGCAAGATTGAGTTGTGGTATCTTGACCCCAGTACCCCCTTTGGACACGAGATGGTTCTCTACACTATGCTCAAGCTTTCCGAGGCCGAATGGCCTTGGCGCAAACACAAGACATTTTCTTTTTAATCATATTAATACAAATAAAAAAGTTGTATTATTATCAAGAAGATGTGGGAATATGTTTTTAGTGTCGTGTGGGATTCGGATCCTGTAGTAATTGCTGAGATCGAGAAGCGGCTCAATGTAGTTCGGAAGATACCTTATCAGCCAAAAGGGATTGAGAACCGCCGTCGGATTTTGGCTATCATTTACCCCAAGACCAAACCTGTCAAAGATTCACGGTTAACCAAAAACACCCCCATTACCATTCTGCTTATCAAAGATATTTCCCCAATCTATGGTATGAGAAAACGAGCAGAGGGCATTTTGCCATGCAACCTCAAGGCACTTGAGACAAAGCAAGAGATACGAAAACTAAAATCGTTTCTTGCCTTCCACATGACAGATCATGTCGACGAGGCAAACGATGTTATTCGAGCCTTTGGTTTCAAATTGAAACACCCTTTCACTCTATTGAAACTGCCATTTGCCAAAGCTATGCTCGTCAACCCACCCAAAGGCAGTGGAGAGTTTGTAATCGTTGATCTCCAAGACACACCACATTGGATGATGCTTGAAGGATATCCGGATGCATATCGTTCATATGTTGCCAACGAAGATCCGAACCCGCAGCACACTCACTCTGTCTTTTCCAAGTTGAACGATGAACTTACCCCCGAGTCGTATTATTCATCAGACACTACTGTTTGTGTAAAGATGCATGGTTCGAAGATGGTTATCAAGGACGGGGTACATAGGGCATGTATTCTCGGACATAAGTGGGGCCTTAGCGCAATCAAAGTACTGGTGCAACCCATTCAATTAAGAGAAACACAACCGCAGGAACATCATATCATACAAGCTAACAAATTTGTTGTTGGGTTGCAGCGTTTGGGAATCCGATTCTGTGTGATTCGAGGAGCAGATACTCTTCCTAGAAAGCCCAACACTGATCTTGATGTAACAATAGAGGAGTCTCGGTATGGCGAAGCCATTGAGTTGGCACAATCAATGCTTCGCCATTGCGGGACCCGAAAAGAAGGCTTGACAAATTATGCTTCATTCAGGACTACTGCCCCGCCATGTGCAGCTCTCCCCAATCAATGCTTTCAGTTTGATTTGTATTCTCGCACAGCCTTTTTTCTCAGTTCGAGAAAACATGTGGTGAGTCCTTGTTTGGAGCAGCTTATTCTTGACACTGTAGTGTACTGTAATAATTACCCGATATGTGTCCCTGGTGTTCAATTATTGCTCACAATGTATCGAGCTGTATATGACAAGGGAAAATTCAAAGAGACATATGCAGCACAAGCCGAGGCGTGCACCGATCGCGCAGGATTTGAAGCAGCGTGCGAGGCGGACGGGGTGGATTCTCGGTTGTGGGAGCTTCGCAAATCCCCAGAGGCGATCTTTCGGCATTTCGAGCCGCCTCCTGGGTCTGTGTTGCTGCTTATACGTGGTGACATGTACCGAGGTCACAAAGGTGAGTCTGTTGGCAAGAATATTGAAGAACAACATCGAGGGCTGAAGACTATCCAGAAACACATTGTCGATCCACTTGTGTCTCAAGGACACTCGGTTAAGATTATTATTCATGTATTTTGTGTGGAGAGCATGCAAGAAATTGCTCGAGCAGAGTTGAACGAGTTTCTTGGTAATCCATTGATTGTGTTTGTCAAAGTGAGACAACCGACACAACATCACAGTGTGTTGGATATGGCAACTACACACTTAGAGATCATGAACCAACATGACCATGTTGCTATGGTTAGAGTTGATTTGCTTTATCACATGGATTTGTTCCCCACAGGACCTCTTTCGACACAAAAACTCTTGACTATTTGCCCGCACCTATTTCACAATTGGACAAACGATGCCTTTGTGTGTTGCCCTCGTATGCATCTTGATGTCTTCGTGCAATATCTCAAAGACCGCGATCCAGATAACAACAGCATGCATCAGCTTCCAGAATTATTTCCTGTTATGTTTACAACCAACACAAGATACAATACCTCTTCGGAAAGCGGTTATGTACCATTTTATCATCATATTGGACGACCCATCATGCAGCAGCGAGATGATTTTAATGGAGAAATTGTTCGAACGAAGCAGCGTAGCGATAATGAATGTGTGCTTTTGGTCGTTTATGGAATAATGACTGACATTTTGTTGGGTTGGATGCGGACATGGGTTGTTGAACCTTTGCGGAAGAGAGGATATGATATCGCTGTTATTGTGCATTGTAGCTGCGAAGAAATAATACAGGAGACAATGAGGGGACGTATATATTCTGTATTTGATGGACTGCCGCTTAAGATTTCCTTGGATACCGAAGAGATTAGACTGAGGAGTATTTTGGGACGTAATGGAAACAGAGTCTCAGACCATGATTTTACTGTCGCAGCGAATATTAATTTATGCTGTGACAAAAATATATACCCAAATGGACCCTTGCCAAAGACACGTGCATTGATCTTGGGCAATTATATGTCCAGAGCTGGTCAGCGATAGGTATGTCGTACATATTCGGGACATCCGAATATAAACAGTATTCCTTTAATATTGTACATCAGAAACTTTGCACAATTCAAATAAAAAGAATGTGTATTATCAAGAATGAGTGGCTTGGTGTGTGTAGACCAACCTCCCGGATCCGTGTTGATGTTCATACGTGGTGATATGTACCGAGAGTACAAAGGCGAGTCTGTTGGTAATAATATCGAAGAACAACATCAAGGACTAAAGACTATCCAGAAACACATTGTCGAACCACTTGTGTCTCAAGGGCACTCGGTTAAGATTATTGTTCATGTTTTTTGTGTGGGAAGCATGCAAGAAATCGCTCGAGAGAAGTTGAACGAGTCTCTTGGTAATCCATTGATTGTGTTTGTCAAAGTGAGGCAACCAACACAATGTCGCAGCATTCTGGAGATGACAACAACTCATTTGGAGCTCATGAATCAACATGACCATGTTGCTTTGGTCAGGATTGATTTGTATTATCACATGGACTTGTTCCCTACAAACCCTCTTCCAACACAAAAAATATTTACACTTTGTCCGCATATTTCTAAGAATTGGTCAAATGATGCATTGGTGAGTTGTCCTAGCATGCATCTTGAACGCTTCTTACAATTTATCAAGAACCGTGATACGGAGAATGACCACATGCACCAGCTCCCAGAAACATTTCCTGTTATATTTAAGTGTAACATGAGACACAATAGCTCTTCAGAAAGGGGGTATATACCATTTTATCATCATATTGATCGGCCGGCAAAGCAGCAACGTGATGACTTTGTTGGGGAATTAATTCGAATGAAGCAGTGCAGCGATCGCGAATGTGTTCTTTTGCTTATTCATGGAACTATATCTAACGTTTCGTTGAATTGGATGCGGACTTGGATTGTTGATCCTTTGCTGAAAAGGGAATATGAGGTGTCTGCTATTGTGAACTGCGACTGCAAAAAAAGTTTTCAAGAAACAGCGAAACAACGTATATATCCTGTTTTTGATGGACTGCCACTCAAGATCGATTTCAACACCCGGGGAACAGTCGAGATGAACAGTATTTTGGAACGCAACGCAAACACAGTTTTGAAACACGATAGTACTGTTGTGGTTAACATTAATTTATGTTGTGATAGAGACCCATATCCGAAAGAACCTTTGTCAAAGAAGCACGTATTGTTCTTAGGCGCCCGCCCCCGTGCGTCGGCTTTGACTATCATCAGTAAGTATGGTAATCGAAGATTTGGCAGATCTTAGATATCTGCAACAACGCTAGTCATCATGCATATAAATCCAAATATGAGCCAAACCCGACCACCAACGATCATTTTATAATCTGAACTGATCGCCTCGCGACATTCGCTATAATTGACCTTGCTTCGGTTACTTGTTTTGTTCTGGAAATAATCATCTATGGTAGGTATGGTGGGCTGCTTACCCGGAAAAACATCTGCGGTTTGGTGCTCGTCATTCCAAACACCGGTGACGAAACTCTGAATACCGTCAACTTGTTACCAGTGGTATTATTATTGATGGGTGTCATGGCAAATGGATTGCTCTCGGCCTCATCATTCTCCTGTTGTTGAAGGTTATCCCATGACGACATCTCTTCTTCGGCCTCGATACGATCCAATACTGGTAGGAAGCGTTCTGCGCCCATCAAGGTTGCAGCAATAACGGCCTCCTCGCAGTACGATGTGACTACGGCAGCGTCCTTGGTTCCACCGATACGCGCGCTATCGACCGTATCGCTGATCCGGTCCATCTCACGTATGTTGGGATGCAGCCGCTTCTCCACGGAACGGCCGTATTCGGTTCCCATGTTGACCATCAACCCACAGGCAATACGCTCCGACACCCCGCGCAATGGATCGTGGTTGCCCATGAACGCGGTATCGTTCAAATTATTGATAGGCTCCTCAAAGCAAATCTTGCCCAGTGCCGACCGGTTCTTCTGTTTGGCAATTCCTCCCCGACTCAATGCAATCACCTGTCCACTCCGAGTGATGATGTCTGCAAACATTTTGGCAAGATGAGGATCTACATTTGTCCCAGCGTCTTCCATACAACGTTGCAGCTCAAAGAACACCGTGTGTTGTGCAGCTACAATGCCACAGTTCCGAAAGACTGCCATGATGTTGTTGGAGGCAACATTGTCCAGCACCACACCGGGAATGGTGAGTAAGGAATCAAACGCCGTGCCTCGAACATCCACCAAATTAATCTCTTCGGCTGTGACCTTGCCCGTGTCTGGGCAGAAATGGGTTATGTCTGCTGTGCGTGCCGCCACCGCTTCGACACCAGGCACTCCCGCCAAGAACACAGTACCCATCAGGTGATCCATGAGTCCCCGTGCCCCACGCCACCTGATTTTATCGGCCACTGTCACTCGTGCCTGTTGCTGTTGTTTGGAAGATATTCGGTGCGAGTAAATAGGCGTCGCCTGGTCATCCTTTTCGTTGCATGTCTCATGGGTATATGTCTCGGCTCCACCACGAAGCCGTCGTCGTCCTTTAGGCTTCCATTTTTCGAGAAGTGTTTTGATATCCACGTTGTGAATGTAGAGCCGAATCGCCCATGTGTCGGCCGAGGTCAGCGACGAAGCCACCAGGCATACTTGGTCCACCACCTTACGCAAAACATCCGACACACTCTGCGGAGTGAGCCCTCGTCGCCGAGCACTGTCTTTGCACAATTCGAAACGAATAACATCACACCCAAGCTTGTAATGCTTCAAAAATGGAGCGTGTTGCAACACCATCTCAGCATCCTCGAGTACTACCGTTGTGGTTACATTGGGCTCGCGAATGACTGATGCATCCGTTATTAGATCGCGTAACCACAATTCGGGAAGTTGTTTGGTCAATGCTTTAACATCCCCTTTGTACTGGATGGTGGTGATGGGAGTTGCAATGTTGCTGGTCGCTCCAATCGCTTCCTTGAGTCGTGGGATCCCTTGCAGCGTTACTAACCCTGTTGAGCTGAAGTGGAATGTGTTTAGAGTCATTTGAGTTGCCGGCTCCCCAAAGCTTGTAGCGCATAGCCCGCCCACTGCTTCCCCAGGTACTACCAATGCCCCCTTGAACAAATAGTAGATCCGGTCACATGCGTCATTGACACACGTGCAGCACCAATATCCGCGTTTTTCGTGAAAGGCAACTCGCAGGTGCAGTGATGAATAGTTGGCACCATCGAGTGTGAGCTTCTTCATTTCATCACACAACTCGTTTAGAGTACTGTCGTAGTAATCCACATCTCCTTGTACACCACAACAAGAACACCCGGGTACCATGTTGCGAACCACATGCGCATCAAACGCCAAAGGGGTGGTGGTCATGAGCCGCAAGTCGCCCCGAAATACTGTAATCTTTCCTCGACGGCCAACATCGCGAAGACGAAGAATCTCGTCGCCATATCCTTTGGCTGCCATCTGCATATTGTCTAGCAGCAACTCGGGCATTTTGACAGGCACCAACTTGGCCGGTTCCATACCGTCGTTTCCAAATCGTTGCTGAACAATCGATCCGTCTAGATCACGTACCCGGTAGTCCTCAGTAACACGTACCCCTTCCATCGCACGTTGGGCGCGGTGCTCGATGTACCCTGTGTCACTGGTCTTGAGGGCAGTGTCAATAATTCCCTCGCGTCCACCAGTATTGTTAGTAAAGGAATCACGTGCACGCAGTCCACGTTTGAAAGGGCGTTCTACAAAACCAAACGCGCCAAGATCACTTTGGTCTCGCACGAATGGTTCGTTTGACAATCCGCGCACCGTGGGCTTGTCCGAGGTTGGCCGGATGGAATTCTCAATGGTTTGTCCGACACATATCATTGATTGAAACATGTTGAATAACTTTCCTTTGCTCCCTACCACGTTGGTCATGAGTTGCATCGCATTGGTGCGGTCGATCTCATTACCAAGAAGAGTGCTCACAAATGTCAGCAACTTTCGTAATGCCTCGCACACCTTTCCCTCGACAGCATCTTTGAGACGTTGATCGTTTGTTCCGAGTAACTTGGCCGTGTTCCGAACTTCATTGATGAACGCATAACACTCCTTAATGACAAATTGAGATTTTTGGCTAAGTTCTTCTGGTACCGTGGTGTCGTTCAGCCCAATGGAGAAGCCAATCCAAAACGTATACCGATTGACCACGCGTTGCAAATCAGAGATGAATCTCGCTGCTACCGCACCACCGTAGTAAATGAGCAGGTGATGGATGATGCCATTGGTGGAGCTTCCCATTGCAGCTTTGCCTAGTGTGCCTGAGATTAACTCACCATTAACAATAGATCCGCCGCCGGGGATCTCCATGGTAACGGCCGATGGCAAACACACTGACACTGCTTGGCGTCCACTGTACATACCGTCGGGATAGGCCGGTTTGGGCATTCTTGGCACACCAATACGTGACCGGTCATCGCCCATGGGAATATGGTTGGGAGTGTCCGGATCGTATTCAATGACCCCAAGCAAATAACTCATTTCGTCACGGGTCAACCGCATGGTGTCTCTTGTCAAGAACCACACCCCGATCAAACCATCCTGGATAAATCCAACAGCGGACGTGTGGGCACGCGGATGCAGCATATTCGTGCCACGGGTCACCGACATCAGGTGTTTGAGCTCGGTGCGCGCATCATCGGTTTGTGGTACATGGAAATTCATCTCATCCCCATCATGGTCAGCGTTATAAGGACCGGTGATGGCCGAGTGCATCGCCATCCCGAGGATCCCCGGAAGGATGCGCACACGGTGCCCCATCATGGACAGCTTGTGCAGTGTGGGTTGCCGGTTAAATGCAACAATGCTTCCGTTTTGAAGATACCGTTCCGCCGTCCAACCATTGATGAGCAGTACCTGTTCTCGTTCTTTGCGAGGCAAAATCTCTGGGGCAGTGGCAATGATGGTTCCGGTGCGGGGATCAATAATCTGTTTGATCTTTCCATCGATGACAGCCTGACGAATGGCTTTGCGGTTGGTAGCAGTAATCGTGAACGGCTCTGTGAGTTTCTTGGCCATCTTCTCAGGCACTCCGACCTCGTCTATATCCAAGTCCGCTCCAGGGATGATGACGGTTCTTGCCGAGAAGTTGACTCGTTTTGATTGAGCATTGCCGCGGTAAAGACCTTTCTTGCCCTTCATAGCATCAGCCAACGACGTTGCTGACCGGCCGTTCTTCTTCTTTGAGAAAACCGAGACTTTGAGGTTGGGAATCTTGGCCTTTCCGCTTTCTTGGTAGTTGGTAATAGCATCGTAGTGTTGACGCAGCACTTCCTTGACTTTGTCTGGTGGTTGTTTGGTTGGGAATGGGTTTTGTAGGTCGTACTTGGATGCGTCGGCGGCCTGAGTGACTGCCTTGCCTGTCTTCATGATCTCAATGAGTTTTCTAGATAGGTGATGTATGTTGTTGGTGCCGTCCTCGGTAGCGACGACCGGTCGTATCACTGTCGATGGGATGACCAGCACACGGTACATCATACCGGTAATTTTGGTGACATCCGGGTCGATCCCGATTAGTCGCTGTTCCTTGTCGCTGATGCCTTTGAGCGTATGGTATGCCCACCAATTAGTATAAGTCATTTTTCTAATCTCAAAGAACTCTTCATCAGTGATGGTGGTAAGACCAGCATCGCGAGCATTGGCAAGCTTTCCCTTGAGCTCTTTGTCCTCGGGCCATTTGGGAACAATGAAGGGTTGTTCGTCTATGAACTGTGGCTGCAGCATTCCACAGTGCGGGCAGATGCAACCATATTTACGCTTCCGAACAGTGCTTATTTCTGTATATGTCTTTGAGAAGAACCACCCTTCAATCGTGTCGCCATCCTCGTCGCCAAAAAGTTTAAGAAGGTTTTTTTCGGTCATGAGCAAACGAAAACATACAAAACATGAAATGTTTAGCGTTTTGAGACACTTTCCCAAGGTGCCAATTCCAGGCACAGGGTAAGGCATACAATAATGACCAAAATGGCCGGTACAATCGGGTTGTGGCTTGAGACATGTACCACATGCCCCAGTGGTGGTGGCGCCGAGTTTAACGTCCAACACCGACCCTTCCAACGGCCGACCCCTGTTGTGCAATCCAGTCTCGGTGATTTCGCACACCGATAATTTCATGATTTCGGTGTGGTCCATTAATCCGGTTACCAACGCATCGATATGGTTGGAGGGGTCCATGACCGTCGATCTGTAACTGATGTTAATTTTATGTTGAAGGTTTCCTACAGGTTATGGACAACGAGCATGCATTGTCAGTTGTTTTTGCCATACTCATCATTGTGGTTATCTTCGCTACATATGCTGTAAAAACAGTCAATTTTGTTCACAGGGGCGGGGTATTTGACCTCCCGGCACCGCGCAAGCTCATGTCTCTCTTGCCAAAGAGACAGATGTTGGCCATGTCGGTAATCCAAACTTCTCTTGATACAGCACTGCCGACACTTCAAGATCAAATTTGCAAGGCATTGAAAGATCTCCAATTAAGAGGATATGACGTTTTGACTCTTTCTAGAGTGTTTGATATCAAAGCTGCAACAGCACAACCACACACCAAGGTTGACAATGGTGTCCAAAAAGGAGGCGATGCGCATTGCGGGAGTGAATTGGTAGATTGATCGGCTCATTGACATTTGCGATTTGAATGCCAACGATATGCTCAAGGCATGCGCATTGGCCAATACTATTCCCCAGGAGTACGTGGAAACAGATATTGACGATTATCTTAGAGAGCAACAAAATCAACGATAATATTGACATTGTAGTGAAGGCGTGGAAAGCCGACAGTGAGCAGTTCTACCCTTTGCTTAGTCGCGGCATACGACTAGATGTCTTGATGTCGCAGTTGGCGTGCTGCCAACAGGACTGGTTCCTGGAGAGGTATCGTGACATGCTGGACTATGACATCATGGTTGAAGGGCACAAGGATCGTCTCGTTGATGTAATCGGATCGTGGCGTGGGGACATTCAAGACATTCGTAGTGTTTTGGCTGTAGTTAAAGGCCAAGAAGAAGAAGAATAAATCATTTATTTTCAATTGGTGTCTATTCCGCCAAGTCCCACACGTCTTTTTCATAGTGACCTGCTTCAATGCTATCAGAGCAATGCACAGTGTTGTGTCGTTTGCTTACGGCATGTTTGTCACGAAGCTGCATGGTAATCTTTCTCGCACGGTTGACAAACACGTCTGGGTCCATGGATTCAGGCTTATCATAACGGTATGCATATATAGGACCGATTGCCATTTCAGATACAAGCCCATATAAAAACTCCTTTCCTTTGTGCTCGGCGTAGTGTCTGGACAGCAAATCGACTAGATTATGATGCCCACGACGAAACCAGCGTTCGTTGGTGTAACCGCCAAACGCATGATTGTACGTTTCTAAGATTTCATCATCAAGGTTTCGGTCCAAGGCATCGGGTTTAAGTGACACCACGACGCAAGCCATGTTAAAAAATGCGAATATAATTTAATTTGGAACCATAAAAGGTGGAGGTTCCTCAATTTCTACCGATTTGTTTGCCGATGGGAAATAGTCGGTATCGCTGTCATAACTTACATCGGACGACGCGTCGGATGCACCACCACCGTCGTAGACACCGCCACCATCGTTTTCATTTTCGGAAGTGCGTCCAAAGAAACGATTGATTTTGTTGGCGCCTTCGTTCACCCCCATGCTTACCAAATCGGCACTCATTGGGATCCCGCGGGCCTTGGACATCAACATGATAAGTTTGATGGCAACGGCCTGCAAAATCGGAAGAGCGAGCACTAACGCAATCTCCTTCCACGGACCGAGGAAGCTACCGGCACCGCCGTACTTCATAATAAGACAATACAAGGCATACTTGAACCGTGGCTTCTTGGTGTTTTCCTCGACTTGTTTGGCGTAATTGTCCATTGGCAGAATTCCAAAAAAACCATTGACCATCTCGAGCATCTTGGAAAGCCATATGATCCAATCAATGGCAATGTCCACATAAGACATGGTCGAGTCGATAAGCTCACGACGCTTGACCATGGCTGTGAGCTCTTCTATGGTGATGGTCTTGGGGTCGTACGCGGTGATCTTGAACCCACACGCCTCAAACACCGACAGCTTCTCCACGAGTGCTTGCCGCTCGGTTCGTTCCCGTAACCCTTCCACAGGAATAGCTGCACGTCGTTGATCCGGACTGCGGTCATCGTCAAGCATGTCGTCCCGTGTCGAGACACGTGGGGGCTCGGGGCGACTATCATCATCATTGTAATGCCCGTCGTCACTTCGTCGGTCGCCACCATGTTCGCTTCGTCGGTCGCCGTGGTCACTCTCATAATCAGAGTCCGGGTCTTCGCGGGACCGGGACTGGTACCGGTAGTTTATCATTGGTTCGGTGCGATCGTCGTCGTCCCAACTCCCGCGTGACCCACCATCAGAAGAGCGTGGGCGTGGGCGTGGAACAGGTGGACCCGCCACCGCAAGCCTCTCAAGAACGCCACGTCGCTGAGCCTCTGGGTTGGCGAGGAGCTGGAATACCTCTGCCTCTTGCGGCAAATCCGCAGCACGGCTACCGGCCATGTTCATAATAGTGGACACATCGGGGGCGGCCGTGTTCATATCTTTGGTCTGAAACTCGGCAGTTGCTCATTTCTCCGTGGCAGTGGATAAATGAGACAGGTCATTCTTCACGAAGTGTATAACCACACCGGGTCGCCACCCGAGTGCCCGCATCCCGACGCCAACTTTGTGATTATCCATGATGGTCAAGGAAACGGAGACGTGTGCTCTGTTGCATGTATTAACGATATGCCACATCCCAAAACATGTTCGTACGCCTTTTTCCGAATGCTTGATTACCACACAACCATGTTAACTCTCCGTGGATCTGTTTTATATGGTCTCTTTACGAAAGAACACAGAATCGTCAGCGACTTTATCTACGTCCACACCGAAAGATCGTGGATGGTGTCCCTCGAAGAGGCCAATGTTGACATGGAAGAAGGTGGTGATAATACTGCTGCTGGTACTTTTGATTAGCGTCGCATCCCATTGTTTTGGTGACGCCGAACAACGGCGGCGCGAAACCTGGTGGGCTACTGTGCCTCTCACCCCAGAGGATCTCAAGCAGACTGTGTTTCTAGGTATCGCGGTGGAACCCGGCGGCGAAATTGAAGCAGCGCACACCATCTTTTCGGCGCTCAACAACGCCACCCGTCCACATGTTATTCGGGTTGGTGTGTTGCAGTACACCAAGGGCAAAACCAATAATAGTATGCTTGACGCCTACTTTGGAAGCTTCCGAGCTCAGTACGAGCGTGTGTGTTCATCCAAGGGTGCCAAGAGTTTTTCTGCCAACATTCGTGTGCATTTGTCAGATAGGAAACACCGTGGTAACTCTGTGTCGCGACACACTCTTCTCAAACATATTTTTGACCAGGAGAAATATGTGTGTTTTACACAGCCGGGGATCTGTTTTTGCGAAAAGTGGGACGCTGTGGCACTCTTGTCATTGGAACAGGCACAATCTATCGACGGAAGATCATTGCCGCGGGCTATACTGACGGCAGAAGCCGGCGAAGCCGATACAGTGGGTCGCCCGACATACCCCAGGGTTGTTATGAGTCGACGCGGTGGGATAGGACCAAGATGGCCGTCTGCGGTAGCCCAGGTGTTTGATAAACCACCGTCGCGACCTTATGAGGCAGCGTTATGGTCGGATGCGTGGTCATTCTCACCAGCCAACGCTTTTGTGCGGGACGCTGTTCCCGACAACACCATGAGTCGGTGTGACGAAGCCGATCAACTTGTCACTACCACATTGCTTTTGAGTCACGGTTGGGGTATTTATTCTCCGGTTGGTGCGGTGGTCTATATGAACAAGATCATGCCCAACAGTGACCCTCGGCCGCTGCTGCATCCGAGTCGAAAACAGACGGATCTCTACAAACCTTTGGTCTTGTTGAATCATGATCCGTGCAAGGCGTGTGGCCAACCCCACGGTGACCATCCAGACAATCACGATTTCGAGGCCTCTCACGGCGGGCGCACTCCAAACGTTCACCTTGGGTCATACATGACATTGGATGTGTTAAAGGCACGTTTTAAGAAATGTTGGATTGACGCACACAAGGCCGGAGGCCTAGCCTCGATGGGAATCGTCTCAATGCCCACACCACCCGACGAGACGTTGGCAAAAGGAGGGTTAATATGAGCAGCACTTTTCATAAAGAACAGGAGGCAGAAGCAGTCAAGTTCAAGTGGACCCCGTTCCATTCGGCATTCACTTCTTGAAACCTACGAGTGGCATCAGGGTCGTTGGGCCGCTTGTCCGGATGATTTTCCAGACACCATTTGTGAAAGTCTTTCTTATCTACGATACCAAGAAACCTCAAAAGACTAGACATGGTCACCGAGTTGTGAGGGTTTATGACGATTAGTCCATAGTCAACCCCTGCACTGTGGCGTAATCTTCTACTGCTGCCCACGCTTTCTTATCAAGATGAACAATGCCCCCTTCGCTTTCAATACTAAAATCATAAGTATCACACAAGTGTACTTTGACCAGAGGGTAGTTCAAGATAATGTCAGTGATGGACTTTCCATTATTGTGGATTTCTACCTTTTGACCATCAACAATTATCGTTTCTTTACGATCCATTGTTCTCTTTGCAATGTAGGGTTATCATATTTTATGAGCTGTAGGGTTATTAAACTTTTCGCATAGATCCTTTAGACTCAAACACGGCGCCATCATCGACGTAATCGTCGGGGAGATCGGCTTTCCAGGAACCCATTTGAAGTAATTCGGATTCGGATTTGAACAAAGCAACACGTGGCACATCGTCTGGAAGAACCTTGGCGCGCTGCTCGGCAAATGCGTCAAGTTCCACAAGACTGATGCAACCAATCACCTCGCCCCCAGCTTTGCGCACTGCCTCTATCGCGGCACCAAAGGTACCGCCTGTGGCCACAAGGTCGTCAATCAGCACTATTTTGTCACCCAAACCGACGGCGTGGCGCTGCACTGCCACTCCATCGCGATGTCCGTACTCGGTTTCATAGTCTCCCGACGACACGGTGTTGGGCATTTTCCCAAGTTTGCGCACCATGACCGCAGGTAGCATCTTATGCCCGGGCGCGTGTGAAACGGAAGAAAACAAAAAACCGCGAGCGTCTAGCAAACCAATCTTGGTAGCTTTTGGAAAATAATATTTGATCATGGATCGCAAGGCGCAAGTGCACGCAGCAAATGCCAATGTGTTGTTTAGTAAACCGCCCATGTCATAGAAGCGCTCGATTCCTTTAAACGGATAATATGGGATGGACGATCCTATGAGTGTTTTGGCAAACTTGGTCGTGGACATGGTTAAGGATTTATTCGCAATACAATGGGGTCTTTGACCAACGAAGACGTGGGGTTTGTGCGCAAATGCGTAATCAAGGATTCTACATCATCACCAGGAGTCCAATTATACATGACGCAAAGTGCGGCTTCAGCCAACGGTACACACACCGTTCCCCATGTTGTTAAAATCACACCACGTAACATCTGGGAATCCGCGGCAATCAACACTTCCGAGGCTGCTTGCTTGATGGCACCAAGGGTAGATTTGATAGGCGCTTCGGCACCCTCCATTGTAATCTCCCGCAACAAATCATCCTCGGCCTCTCGCGCAGCATCCTGGTTCGCAAAAACATCTTCTAGTAATGTAAGTGACCCCGCCAAATCTCTGCCACAGTATTTGTCAACGCCGGCAAAGGCGTGTTTGATCTTGCGTGGTACCAACCACACAAGAGGCACCCTAGAATTGCCCTGATCTATCGATAGGATGTGGAGCGAGTCGCAGGTGGTCCACCACCGAGTTCCCGCAGACAGCAGTTGGCATAATGCTGCCGACAAATAATTAGCGGCCGGGGTAAGCGAAGCCTCCACATTGGAAGAGACGCCCGCGCATAGTTTGCATGACCAATTGGGATCGGCGTTGGCAATCCTATCAAACCCCCAGTCCTCGAGCGGCCTGGGCGATACCTCCGTTGTGCTCTCTACCATGGCCATGACCGAGGTATGCAAACTCGCATACACCAGTAATCGAAACACAAGGCACATGACCCCAACCACACCATATTGTTTGTTGGCTTTGGCCATGGAATCGCAAGCCGCGGAAAGCAAATGACCAAACAACAGTGGCGAAGAAATGTTAATCTGCAACCCACCCGCCTTGCCAATCGTCTCCAGTGATTTAGATAGCGCCACCACCGAACTTGCGTCATCCCAGTCTGTCGTAGCGGACTCATCACCATCCACTGGTACAAACCCCATCGGAGAAGACCTGTGGATTGGTGTTTCCGTGCGAATCCGAATTGGACCTGGTATAAAGTTGGGACCGTCATGACGCGACGGCATCAGCTTGCTCGATGTCACTTGTCTCCCCCCAAATTCCCCAACCACCATGTAGTACAATGTGATGGCACGTTGTTCTGTTTTTGCAAAACTATCAAAAATAATTTTATAATCCATTGCACATGGTTCAACGCCAACCATCCTTACACAGTTTCCCGGCTTAAGCCGGCATTCGCTTCCGTGCTCTACAAGGTATTTGATCTCGGGTGATGTATCCTTCATCGACTCCCTGCCCCCACTCGGCAACATCATCACTACCGACCGTACATAGTCACGTGCGGCTTTCGGAACCGCCAAAAGACGCACAGGCATATTATGCCCATGGTTGTCGGCCACGCACATCCGGCTATGACCTGCGAGAATCTCCGTCACCGCGAGGGCGTTGGCAAGCCACGCGTGGTTATCAAAAATATCATCAAATGTTTTGGTGAATGCCATCATACAAAATTCTTCCGACAACCCAGACTCAATCTTGGCAAAGCATTTGTTTTGGTCCCCATGCACTTGATCCACCAGCCGCATGGAGCACAGAACCATCGTGACAATACGTGTAACACAATCCGACGACAACCTAAATGCCGTTTTCTCATCCAAGTCGGCACACTTTGCAGTCATAATGTGACGAGAAGCCGCAAGCAGTGTGCGGACTGTCTGAGCCTCGATCGATTTCAAATGGAAACATGTATCATTGATTCCTTCAAGAGTATTGATAATGTAAAGAATCCAAACATGTGTGGTTTGCGCCATTTTGATGTCGTGGTGAGTATGGGGGTGGTCCGGGAAGTCGTTGACAAACAGTGACGGCATTTTTGGTACGATGATCATCGAATGTGTCAGCATTTTTTGCAAAGTTTGTTCGGTTTGCGTCAGTGTTGATGTCATACCCGTGTGTGTGCGTGATGCCAACAGGCCCATCGATAACTTCAGGTGCACGAGCCGCGCGTAAACATAGGAGAAAAAAGAAGCAGTACCTTTACTCATTGAATAACGCAACACAATTATTAATCGACGCGGTTGTCGATGCGTCGGACGAAGTTAAGCAGCTTGCACTTCAAACCACTGAGATTGTTAAACACATTGAAAACAAAACGGTAGAGTCTTCGGATGGACTTGAACTCTTGCGACGAATGAAAAAACGCGCACGCCGAGCTAAGAAGAAGATAGAAAAGTGGAGTTCCACAACAATACCGGCTGTCAGGCATGCAGAGTCGCTCAAACCAAGAGCGCGACGGCCCAACCATCAGCGTCCATGTGATGTTGAGCCACCCCCTGTTTATCACCGCAAAGTGCCCCGTACCACACAGTCCATTGTTGTACCCATGTCTGGACCAGTACCGGTAACAGTAGTGATGCCAAAACCACCGGAATCAAACCAACATGATAATCTTTGGGACTTTCCGCCGCCGCAAGAAAGATACACCCCTCAAAGCATACCCCTAGGAGCCAACGGACGGCCCTCGACACGGGCCGGCTGCACTGTTGAGCTTGAGCCCGAAACATTTGACATGGACACCTTATTTCTCGATCCCATAGCAAAACCAATGCCCAGTGTTCTTCTCGCATTTATTGGGAAGACTGAGCCTTTAGACGATAGTGACGTACCACCATGAGTATAGGTACAAGAATAAAACTTAACATGACTATAAAGACAAGTGTGAAACCCAACATGGCAGCATAGTGAGCGATTGTGGGATTGGGGCATGGGGGCACAGCCGGTTGCACTGCACCCGATGTTGGATCTTGCACCCCTTTGTAGTTGCCCGAGTTTTGGATCTCGTTTTGCACATAAAGATTAAGCGGCATCTGTGTCTTGCCATCTTCCGAAGGCACCAACGTGTTGTGCACGCACCGAAAAATATTGGCACTTGCTGTTTGTGTGATGTTACACCCATCGATTGTTACATTGCCGCCTGCTGTTGCATCAAACACCATCGAGTTGAGCGCTACCGCAGCGCACGTTTCTGATGACACATTGGTTACCGAGTCGACAACCTTGCTAATAAAGTTAGTTTTGTCAGCCTTGGAGGCATTTTCGGCGATGATGGCATCGTCGAGCAGCTTCCGAAGCTTGTCAGCAGCTCCGATGGATTCCAACGTGGCGTTAATAGGCTTAATGTTGCACCCGGGTGGAAACGAACCGTCGGATGTCGATGCGTCTACGTTGCAGTTGTTGATAACGACGTTGCCTTTGGCGTGGATGTTGAATTGCACAAGATCCGAGGCTCCTTCGATGCAATTGGTGTATGCCTGTAATACGGTTTTGGACACAATATCGAGTATAATGCCCGGGGCATCGAGTACCACCATTGGTTCTGATTTAAGGAACATCACAATCATGACGTGCACAGAAATAACTGCCGAAAATATACTGATATTTGTCATGATGCCGGGTTTGTTGACCATTGACGTGCAATGCTCAGAATAAGTATAAGAAGTATAAATCCCGAAACTCCAACCAATGCCCATAATCCGTATTTGAGACACGTGTGTTGAACTGTATAGATCTGTGGGATGAACCATGACGGTCCATACAACCGATTAAGGACATCGATTGCCTTGACAGGGAACCGAGTGGTTGCTCCATTGATGGTGGCGGACTGTGATGGTAGAATCAGATCGGAAATATCAGTTCCCCATGGTTCGCCCATGTGGTCAGCAATGTCAAGTGTGACGGCATCACCATGGATCTCGGGCAATTGGGTGTCACCGTCTGGAAAAAATTGCCACCATCGATCATTGGCTTCGGATTGAACCCACCGCAGTTGGTACCGGTCGTCAATATAACTGTTTTTGCCTTCCTTGCGAAGCGTGTCAATATATGGCTGCAATGATCCTTTGTGTCTAAAATCAAGATCATCGTCCCAAGCCAAAAAGTTGTTTTCGCGAATGTACCCAAGCAGTGCGCCATCACAAAGGGCCCAATCATCACCAAATTGTTCCTGCAATACCAAACTGACCCGGGTTGTAAGTTTTGACAACCGCTCCCGGGTTTCTGTGATTTTGTCCCACGTCATTGGGTAATTCGTGTGCTGCATTCTTAAATTTTCATCAAGCCCCAGAATGGCCATGGATGCCGCAAACGCCACAACTATCACGACATATACCGCTGCGAGAATTAGTATTCCCTGTGCCATGTGTCTTATATCAATGTGTTCTATTTAATTTTAGTGGCATGAAGCACTACCACCGCACTTGGAAACGGGGCAAACTGTTTCGAATTGCTAAACTTGAGCCGACCACGAAGGAACCGTATCTCGCCCTGGGTGGCGTAATCATGCCACCACGCCGTATCAGTGCGAGCAGGCACAAGACATACAACGGTTTTGACGTGGCCTAACTCGCATTCTTCGACAGCCTTTTTCATCCACTTGTTAATCTTACCACGGCCGTACGGAGGGTTCATCCACACTGTACCGTGCCAATCTTGCGCGAGGCCGTTCGTTTCTTTGTCAAAGTACAAGGAGCATTTTGTGTTGTCAGCGTCAGCACACACGTCCAGGTCAAATCCAAACTCGGCATCAAGTTTGTGAAAAAACGCGAGTGGTGTCTCCCAATTCTCCGACTTGGCAGGCCCGGCAGTATGCATAATCGGCATCTTTCCCTTCCGTGTATGTTACCCTCTAAGCTGGAATATTTGTGGCGTCTTGTTTAAAAAGCACAGACATGCAGCAAGAAGACTTGTTTTCGCGGGTGCAATGTGGTATGTTTCGTGAAGAATACAACGCTACGTTCCGGGCACGTGTACAAAAAATCGTTGAGGAGCACATAAACTTGCTACTTCATGACGCCAAGGCTGTGGCTTCCAAGACCAACGCCATGCACCGACTCCCCGAAATCTTCCGGGCGGGGCTTGACCACACCAACACCATGACTGATGCCGAGAAAGAGCAGACACGGAACGAGGTGATGCGCAAGGATCCTGGATTTGCCAACTTTTACGAGCATGCTTTTTATTCGTACTGTGCCGAAACAGTTCCCGAGCTCAAAGAGCCCAACAGTGTGTTGCGGGCAATGCCACCATCGCTCCCAACAGCACTGCACGAGATATTCAAAGCAGTAGATGATGATCCGGCCGTCCGATCGGGGGAATTCAGTCATAAGATGAGCTATCTGGAAAAGTCGTATTTTGTCGAGTCGATGATACGTGTGGCTTTTTACGAATTGCTCTACACACACAAGGCGCTTCGCAACATCTCGATGGCACGGTCATCCAAATCACAACGCTCAGCGTTTGGCATTACAGGTGATGCCATGTCGTACCGCAGCTTTGATGTCGGCCATGCACTCGCAGACGTTGCAACAGCAACTCCCATTGGTGCAGCATCGGCTGTCACGGCGTCCACTGCCATGCTTGCTGCGCGAATCCGAGAAGCTGAGACCGGCAGTGTGGCATCGGACTGGGCGAGTAACCGAACTCCCATCGACCAAGTTGGTGACGATGAGGTGACGTTGGTGTCGATAGACCCGAGTGCAGCGACAAGCATTGCAGCATCGGAACACACCGAGGTTCCTGATGAGTCGGTGGTCGAGGATAAGCCTGAGCAGCCGGTCATTGAGGATGAGAGTTTGGTTGCTGCACCATCCGAAGCCACGATTGATATTTTGAGTAATTTTGGCCACAACAAACCTTTTGGGGATCTGCCCGAGCCCACCGGACCCGAGGCACCAGACCCACCATCCCAGGGACGATGTTGCAACGACGAAGAGTGTATTAACGGCGATATTTGCGAAAATCACCCACCATGTCACTGCGGCGATGCCGAATGCAACCGCGGGAGTGTTTGTTTGAACCTTCCACCCTCGACTCACAGTTTCACCAATGAGCTCACGGTCAAAATCGGTGATGGAGTGGCCGAAACGGTCATCACCCCCGGGGATAGTGTGTCCCAAGTGCTTCAATAAATGTAGTCAACATCTGGATAGGACACCCCAATGCCAAGTGTGCTCGATGTTTGGGGTAATGGAGCTTATCGTCCCAAGCCCGTGTCGCCACCGCCTCCCGTGCCGGGGCCGGGGCCACCACCGCCAATGCCACCACCTCTCAGCGATGCCGACCCGATGTGGTTGTGGAGAATGGGAGCATCAGACCCAAGGGGGGCTTCGCGCGCATTCGCAACCACTGTCCCCAAGGGAGACGAAACGTGGAGTAATACGGATGTGCGTTTTGTGGTGGGAGCAGTTGGAACCGTACTTGTGTTCAATCTTCTGTTGATTTTACTTGTCATTGCACTTCTGGTGCAGGTAAGCACCATCACGCGACTCAACCGATAAAAACAATGTTGTACTTTTATGGAAGTCTCTCTCGGTAGTACGCGATGGGCTCTTCGCAATCGACGCCCACACCGTCGGTCTTCCAAAAGACCAAGCAACCCAGAGTACCCCAACTACCTTTGTACATGGATAAGCAACCGTCTGTCCACCGGGATGGTCTTCACAATGACCATATGTCGAAATCTTTGTTTGAAGGACGTGATGGCAGACGCGAATTGATGCGCAATGAGAACATTGGAGCACAATCAGCGGTTGTTCTTGCTAACTAAAACCAAATGCGGACCAGAGGTGCAGCTGTTCCAATAAGCATCGTGATACTTGTGGGAGTTTGGTTAGCAAAGAGAGCACATAAAAAACCGACCTACGAAGACGACAGTGTTCCTCTCATCGCCCCACACCCACGACGGCCCCGCATTAAGAAATGGGTACATCCCGAAAGTCCTAACCATTAAAATATTTCCGACATTTTCTTTATTGTGATTTCACAAGTGTATTGTTGAACAAGACCTCCATGGGTTCCTCATTGTCGGTCTCAATCTCAATACAACCGACATTCTCGACAATAATACACCCATCGTCATCAGTGTAATGTGTCATAAGCTCATTTGGTCCATTTTCCATCCAAGCCTGGGACACAAACTCCCCATCGTTTGATCCCATGATAAAGAAACCATTAAGAAAAAGTTTGAAAACATTGAGCTGATTGTTTCCGAAATATCGGATGCGATGAATGCGCATACCGGCCGGAGGATAGAACAGGTGCGGCATGGTATAGGGTTGTGGCGGTTGTGTAGTCAATGTGTGGGCTTGTGGTGGTTATGACGTCAATTGTATAGTTTATGCAAATTCGAGCATCATTTTGTATGATTTCGCATGGCCTCGTGAATATGCCATCGGCGTCACGCCCGTATCGAGATTACGAACGTCAAGCCGCGTCTCGATTGGAAAGAGCACCTCATTGCCGGTCGAATCAACCCAGGACACACCAATCTGACTCACCGATACGGGTGTTTTGTAGACCATTTTGTATGTGTTTGCACTGGTGCGCTGGATCAAGGTGCTTTCGTTGTCGTCTGAGAATGTCAACGCCACAAGCGCACCTTCGGCAGGCCGCCTTCCGCCCCCAACCACGGTGCCGTCAGTCGGCAGCGCACGCCACAGGGCAGACGTCAGATCGCCGGCAAACACGACTGATGTGTGATCTTTGACGCATTCGTAACGCACTATCGTGTCAGCAACACTTACAATCTCGCCGGGCCGGTACCATTGGTATGAGCGCCACCGCTGTGCAATGTGTGATGCACTCCAGCTGTCAGTGGCGTTAACAGGCGAACCATTGATCTTGAGTTTGAGAAAGTAATCAACAGGTTGTACCGCAGCACTGATGGTTATCTCGCCGGCAGCAGCTGGTGTCCCATATGTCCCATCATCGGTGGCGAAGGAAAAGGGGCTGCTCGTATCATCTTGGTCTGATACATACCACGTACCGGTACCGGTGTTGTTGTTGGTCCCGGTGCACAAGAAACAGTCGAACGTTCGAAAATCAGCCGCGGCGCCCGTTTCGGTGACTGTGTAGACTTTGTGCACGTTGAGTGAGGCTGTACCATCATCAACGTAAATGACTACAGCATTATTGCTTTTTGATTGGAATTCCGTCTCAAGCAACAACACCTTGTCGTGAAACGAGTCAAAATTGGTCTGGGCAGTATCGTACCACTTACTTGTCCGAATCACTATAATGTACGGCGACGTCGGCACGTGCAATTGAAGAATCGATACTGACGTGACATCATGTATCACACGCTCCAACGACACATCCCATTCAGATGGGTTTGCCTGGTCGTGTTCTACCATATCAATCGAGTCAAGCCACAGCTTGACTGGTACCATGGTCATTGCTGCTTGCACACTACCCTTACAGTTTTGCAAGAAAAATATAATTTAGCTTAATTTAATATTAGACCTTTGATATGAATGCCGGTGAGAAGGCAGCGTTGGTTTTTGTCATCCTACTTCTCTTGGCATCTTTCGCCATGTCGGTGAGCGCTTTGGTTCTGCAATCAAAGTCCAACACTAAGAAAGTCGCATCCGGCGACAACTGCCGAGTTTGTGAATCGAGTGATACCATTGAAGCCAACCACGGTGTATGTCCAGACGGATGGACTTATTACGAATGTCGTCAAAATGGGTTTTGTTGCAAAGACTGATCAATGTCCTTGTTTTTGCAAGTTGGCTTTCTTACGGCCGCCGCCCTTTTTCTTGGATGGCGGGGCAGGGTTTTCGCGGCGACGCTTTCGCTCATCTATAAATTCGGCATATGCTACATCAAACGCGTCGAGATCACTCGTCCACATGTCCCACGGGTCCAACTCCCGAATCTGCTTTGCTTCTGTCACAAGTTCGTCCCACTTGATCTGTAGTTTGTCAATCTCTTCCTGAGTGAATGTGCCGATTGGTATTTGATGAAACGTTTTGTAATCATCTGCCACAACATGATTAGCCTTGAGATACTCTGTGCGGTTGGCGTTGGTTCCGGCATGGAAGTAAGCTTCTGGATTGTCTACCACAATTTGCAACACCTGCATTTTGGTATTAATCTTCGCTATCTTGGCCTCAATCTCGCAACTGAGATTGCTCTTGCGTCGGTCATAACAGCTCAAGCGGGCTTCGGCGAAATGTTGAAACAAGTACTGTGCCGTGTCCGCACGTATCGGCACCTCTGGGCTTTCGTCCGTCAACACGTGCATGTTCTCGGCTTTGATCTCGAGCTTGGCTTTGTTTTGAAGGTATTCGTATGCCTCGGCCGCGGCTTCGTTAGTCTTAAATGTGAGGGTCGTGTCGACGTTGACATCCGTTTTGTTGCTGCGTTTGATATACGGTCTCTCGATAAAAAACTCTTCGTCTTCTTTGGTTTTGAGTTCAAATAACCTGTCTGTAGCTATTGGCACGTCCTCAAAACGCACGTTCTTTTCTTCGTGGTGCATAATGGGACGAAACACCCAATTCTTGCCAAGGCGCTCACCCGGGATCTCATAGCTCTGTAACCGAGGCAGTGGAAACCATCCCTCGAGTGGTATCGTGGTGGATCGTTGTTCGATCGTGGCTCGGCACATGTCCACCATCTCGCGTACATCATGTGAGGGAATATCCACGCTCCACCCAGAACCCACACCATGGCAGCCGTTTATGAGTAGAAGCGGTACACATGGCATCAAGTAGACGGGTTCAATCTGTTTTCCTTCGGCAGTTTGTGTTGGAACCGCCGCCATATCATCGGCAGGGAACACAGCCCGTGTGATTTTCTCTAGCGCCGTAAAAATATAACGCGGTGATCCGGCTTTGTTGCCGTGCCGGTTGCCATAATTACCATCGGGCACAAGCAAATTGATCATGTTGGACAACGGGTGGTCTTTGGCAAGATTGACTTCGGTGCCTGACAAGTTGTCTTCGCCATGAAGGTACCCCATTCGCTCCGAAATCTTGCCCGACAATTGATTGATCTTGATATCCTTAAGCTTGTTGTCGCGGAGCATTTCATACACCACCTTGCGCTGAGACGGTTTGAGCCCATCTTCCACCCGTGGTATGTGTCGCTTGACGTTGTGCATCATATAAGGAACCATCTCTCCCATGAGGAGTTGCGACAACGTGATGGTACCACTGCTATAATCGATTTCATAATGACCGCTACCAGACGCGACCGCTTTGGTGATTAATTCTTTCCGCTCTGCCGTGCGTTTGGAGTGAAAGAAGATGTCGAGCATGTCGAGGTGCTCTGGGTTGGTACAGTCAATGTTGACCATGTACTGGTCAAGAACAGAAAATACCTCTTTTGCCTCTCTGGTTGTAGAGGTTCCCAACCCTTTATAGTATTTGACAGTCCACCCAGGTTGACCATCAGGTCCCCACCACGCGTCAAACGCCTGCTCGGTCATAAACTCGTGCGTCTCACCGCCCTTGCGAACTTTGATGATGGGGGTTGCAATGCGCTTGATAAACGTGGGATCGGTAGATACTCGTTTTGGATACGCCATTTCTATAAAATTAACGAGCAACCCGGCAATGTGGCCACCGTCCTTGTCTTGATCAGAAAGTATTGCTATTGAACTATATCGGAATTTGTCCTCAGTCAATGGTCCTACGATTCGCACGATGCTTGCAAGCTCGACGTTGTTGGAAATCCTATTGACCAAGTCTTTTTCGCCACGCACATTGATGATCTTACCACGCAGTGCAAATGTACCAAACAACTCGCGTCCAACCACACTAAGACCATCGACTGCAAACCCGTTGGCCGAATCACCTTCGGCAAAGATGACGACAGTTCCTTTGATATTCCTGGTGCCGGCCTTGCCTGCCGACTCGTATTTGGGAATAGAACGCGGATCCGAGCTGAACACTCTGGAGGCTTTTTTTTCATCCTTGACACTGCTGTTTGATAAAATACGTTTAGTCAAATCAGATACTTTTGCCGGCGGTATTTTGAGGTTGGTTGATACCACCTTCTTTGTGAGCTTGGTCTTGCTTTGGTCATTGAATGTAGGTTTGTCTATCTGCACCCGCACCAGTAACAATACATTGTTAAGGATAACGTTGACAGGAGGCTTGCATTTTTGCTTGGTCTTTTCTCCGATTGCTGCTCTGATGGCATGGGTAGCCGCTGCCACATGGGTGCCCTCACGGCACAGCAGCGAATTAACAAAACCAAAGACCCCCGCAGGAAGTTCGTGACCTGCCATAATCATGGCCATCTCTATCCGGTTCTCAGGATCCTCGGCGTGTACCGGATTGCCAAATGCCTGCGCAAACTGCTTGAATGATTTGATGGGCAGGCGGTTGCCATTGAGTTTGACAATAACACCTGGTGGGGTGGTGGCACACATCTGCCATACCATGTCGGTAATGAGTTGGACCGCGGGTGTGACATTAGTAATCCCGAGACGTTCATAATCGAGTAAAAACTTGACCTCGGTGTACGGTTTGCCTTGCTTTGCCTTGGGTGCAGGTTTGACAACGGCAGGTTTGAGTGGCGGTGACATGTTGTCAACCCATGTCTGTTTGAAAACATTAAACCCATCACACGTCTCAACTGTGGCACGTTTGCTCATAATAACCAGTAGTTTGGCGCCATACCCGTTTCGGCCGCCAATTCCGTCACGTTCTTCCTCATCATCAAGGTTGGTGCCGCTCATGGGAATTGAAAAGACAATCTCCGGATCGTAAAGACCGAGTTCCTCATTTTTAATAATAGGAATACCACCATCGTTGCGGCATGTCACTTCGCCCGTCACCGAATCCACAATGACGGCAATGTTTTTGCTAAATGTGGGGTTACGGTACATTTCATCTACCATATTGCTTAGAGCCTCACCTACCAGCTTTGGGAGTGCACCAGATAAGTTCAAGGGTTCGTTCGCAATCTTGGCTGTCACTTTGCTCCCTGCCACTGTATAATCGATTATTGTATGATCGATTGGTTCAATCCCGCCAAAGTACATGTCTGGTCTTGAAAGAACATGACTACGCAAATCTTTGATCTTGACTTTGCTCTTAACATTGTTTGGTTCCGTCATTGCACACACGTATGATGGTGTGTACACAAAATGGAAGAAGTATCTCCCAATCTTACATCACAGGATGACGATACAACAACGTTTATGTACATGTTTAACAATGCCAAAACTACGCAATATTGGATTTTGACTTTGCTCTCAACATCGTCATTGTATTCTCAGACCCACAGGTGTGCCATTATGGATGCAAGCGAAATCCAAGAAGCTCCCACACCCACATTGCAGGATGAGGTTATTCAAATTGCGGTATATTCCAACAGCATTGAAGGCGAAGCACCAGTGCAAGAGGCCATGAATATACCCGGATTTATGAAGAATCGGTCCAAAGTACTAAATGGTCTTTTTGGTGATGTTGATGATGTTGAAGGCATGGTCGTTCCGCTCGAAGTCAGTCGTGAGTACGTCGAGTTGATTGTTGCGTTTTACGAGACGCATCATACGGCGTTTCCATCCGAGGCTGCCGATGAATTGTGGAACGAGAAAGAAGCAGCCGAATGGGATAAGACAGCAGATAAACAGATCAAAACCAAAGCCGAAAAATGCAGATTTGGCACACTCGCACAGCCCAAGAAGCAACACACAGCGTTTTTTGCTGATATGAAAAGCAAACCCATCAATGATATCAACTCGATTGCCAACAAGTTTGACATGCCGGCTTTGCTGCTCGCAGGGGCTACGATTCTCGCCATGCGGGTGCAAGGAAAAACGCAGGCACAGGTCCGCGAAGAGTTTGAGTTGCCACCCAAGACGGAAGAAGAGCTTGCTGCTGACCGTGAGGCTGTAATTGCGCGCCACCCATGGCTTGTAGGCAAAAAGGCAGAGTCGGCGATTGTCACTGATGATGCAATGGAAGAGGATGAAAGTGCAGCAGCCGACGAATAACGAAGGAGGCATACAAGGTAGAAACCATATGTTTGATAAACGTGAGTGGTTGGGCATTCTAAGTGCCGCCGTAGTGGTGATGGTTGGTGCTGCTTTGGTTGCCGGTGAGTTTGCAGACAACCAACCGAAGAAGAAGAAGTGCACGGGAGGGCTACTACAACAAACCAACTGTGTTCATAATTAAAAGTGTGCTTTCGAGTCAGTCTACTTGTAATGCGTTACGACTTTAGAAATAATCCTTGGTCTGTGTGCCCTCATCAGCATTGGTTGTGTCTTCATATATCAAACAAATATGAATGTCCGTGGATTGTACGATCACACCGTGTCGATGCCAATACTGTTGAAATACAGACAGGGCAGCATGGTATAGATATTTGGGTTTTGGCTGTTGATCGATTTGCCGGCGTGATTCCACCTGCGAAAGGAATGACAAAAGGTATTTTTAGCGAATCATGCATTGACAAGTATAGAATAGGAATTGCAACGGCACTTAGCGAGGTCATGTGTGCCGATGTTCTGCAATTAGTGGCTCGGTGTTTGCCGTCGTTTGAATACAGCATCACAACAAACCAACTGTGTTCATAACTAAAAGTGTACTTTCGAGTCAGTGTGTTTTTAATGCGTCACGACTCGAGAAATGTTCATTGGTCTGTGCATTCTAACAACCATCATTGGTTATGTCTTGTTATGTCAGACGGTCAAGATTTTCGGTGGATCATGCGGTCCCACCGTGTTGATGCCAACACTGTCGAGATGCAGTTAGGGCAGTACGGTATAGATATTATGGTCCTGTCCGTCGATATGTTTCGGCCTGCAAAAGAAGTGGGAATACATATTTTTAGCGAATCATGCATTGACAAGTATAGAATAGGAATTGCAACGGCACTTAGCGAGGTCATGTGTGCCGATGTTCTGCAATTAGTGGCTCGGTGTTTGCCGTCGTTTGAGTACGAGCTCCCGAACCCGCCAAAACTTAATATGTCGCATACGGCAGTGCCGGAAGATCGTCCGGTAGAACATCCGCCTTCTTCTTGAACGTCTTGGCCCGACGCTCAGCCTCACCCGGCAACTCCTTGTGCAGATCAATATCCATGCTGCATGTCTTGCCCAATAACTGAAAATTCTTGTTGCACAACTGGAAATTTGGTACTTTCTCGATTCGTCGTGCTCTGAACCAGAAGATCGAGTCGCGCCAATCGCGGCTGTTGACCAGTGCACGCGAATCCAGCACCAAACAACCATAATCCTTTGTCATTTCGTCAAATATTTGGTCAAAGTGTTTGCGCTCGAGTTGTGAGAACCATGTTTGATAAATTTCGGTTCGTATCTTCTTGTCCCCTTCATACCGGATAAAAATAAAATCGGCGTTGTTCCGTGTTGATGGTTTGACTGTTTTGAGGTATTGCATTGTCCATATGCACGTGATCTTCTTGTGTCTTCCATTGAACATAAGTTTCTGAATACTTTTGTGACGCATAAAAGCTTCGTTGTAAGCCGTGTCATCCAGCACCAAATAGGCGTGCTTTATGGGTTTGCCCTCCTTTCGACGGGTTGCATTGACGCCGTCCATAACAGCCATCAACAGTTCAACCAACTCGGGACTCTCTTCGCGAATCAATGCCGACGGCATGCACTTGGCCAACTGCATGAACGATTCCTCGGTTGGTGTTAATGCCATCCCAAAGTCAAACCAATCAGACATCTGACTAAGCAAATCCCATTGTAAGTTGGATTTCCCAGCATGTCGGCGTCCCAAGATCATGATGGAACATCCGGGAGTAATCTTATCTCGAACGTTTAAGAACTTTGGCTTTTCCAATGTCTGCCGAGCAAGCATTGAACCTCTCTCTGGTTTCCTGCTCTCCAGAAAATTGTGGTCGGTATGGGGAAGGACAACACCATGCTTACGGTTAACAGTATTGCTCCGTACCTGCCCATGGTGATCGTCGTACTGAGCGGTTTCACCATGGCGAAGAAAGCTTGCCCAGGATTGCTACTGGGCTTCCTGGTTGCTGCTCTCGCGTTTGTGCTCATGTTTGGCGCGGCTTACTGCGCCATCGAGCTGCACACCATGTACAACGACAACGAAGTACCACCCCCAACCGTTATCAACCAGTACACTCTTACTGTCGATCCCTCCGAGTGGGAGAGTGATGAGGAGGAGGACTGGGAAACAGAGGAGGAGGAGGACTGGGAAACAGAGGAGGACGAGGAAGACTGGGAAGACGAGTCAGGAGAGGAGGAATACGAGGATGAGGAAGTAGATGAAGACACTCAGGAGGACGAAGAAGAAGAAGAGGACGAGGAAAATGTCGAAACTTATTAAAGTCTTTTGATAAACAAACTACTAGAACCCAAATGGTGACTCGTGTGGACATGGACGGGAAGGTGTGGGGATTCAAAACAATAGATGCAACCCGACGGTACTACCCTCTAGAGGTGTTGGGGAAAGTAACGGGTGTGCCGGCGTTCGAAGTGTCTCATGGCACCATACTTGCCGGATGGCACAAAGGAACACGTCCATATGATCCAACAGGTGAGATTGTGAGCATTCACCCCATTCAACGGCGTATCTATAACGGCGAACTTGAGCATCCATCACATTTTGATTCCAGTCGGGGTTGGGTTGTAGATTTGGTGGACACACATGTTCACACCATCACGGCAGGCCCCAAGCTCGAAGCAGCACCCATGTCCAATCATGAAGCTATCTTTCACGTTATGCTCAAACCGACATCTACCGACCCACTGTGCACCGGAATGGACCACCCAGCCACCCTTGAGAACCTCACACATGATGTTCATGAACCATATTATAACCAATGTGCCACAGCAGCCAAGAGCTACTGCCAACATAACGACGACCCTGTCTACTGTGCATGCATGCAAAACGGGGCACGCTGTGATCAAGAAAACACTTGTTACGACGCAGATCCTAAAAATACGTTTTTAATTGAGCATCAGTATGCAGACGCAGGTTTGAATTGTGGCACCGTATGGGCCGTATCCCCCATCGCCGCAGGCGCGACCGAAGCTCTTTCGGGAAGACACACCGTAACGAAGAGGTTTGAACTGAGTAATGGTATCGTCATGGGTATCGTTGTGTGTGTCCTGCTCTTTCTTCTCATTATTGGGGTGGTTCTCACGGGACGAGGCGCTTCGCCGTAAGTGAAATCATCATTAAAAACAAAATGTTGCGTAAACGATACACAACCAACATGTTAGAAGTCACAGCAGAAACCAAAATCGTTAAAATTGTTTACAAGGGCGCGGTTCTTCACAACGGTACGCCATGCATTGTTGCGCTTGGCATTCCCGAGGATGCTCATGCGGTGGTACCAAAAACCACCAAGACGGATGATGATATGTTTTGGAATAAAAAACGGAGAGCAAACAAAGTCATCACCCTTGCCATCGCGCCTATTGTCCGTAATTTTAAAAACCGAATCACCGTGCTACTACCCAAACTGCGTCACCAATCTGCGGTCGCGTTGTTTTCTTATGCGTACGGTCACTACGAATACCTAGTGGGAAGGTTACAAGAGCCTGAGAAAAAATTCGATCCAAGATTAACGATGACGTGCACAAGCGGAATCCATTTCTTCGAGTCAATAGAGTTGGCAGCTTTGTACGCGGTTTTCGATGGCAACTCGGTTGGCTATAATATGGTGGTAAAAGACACTGAACGTTTTATTACGTTTGCAGAAGAGCAGGCCGAACGCTACAATAACAAGAAACCTCTTTCGTGAACTCGAATGTCACAAAACCAAAGACGACGCATAATTCCATCAAGGCAAAGTCATGTCAGAAACTAAAATTGTCAAAGTTGTTTACAAGGGGGCGCATACTGATGTTGACACACCCTGTATAATCGCACTTGGTATTCCCAAAGATGCCGAAGTGGTAGTACCACAATGTAATGGCAATCTGAACAAAAAACAGAGAGCAAACAAAGCTGTTACCCTTGCCATTGCGTCTATAAGTCTTCATAATTACAGACAAATCATTATACACTCCAAACGGCACCAATCTGCGGATTCATTGTTTTACAAGAATTACAAATACACGGTGGGACATTTGCAGGAGCCCCAAGAAGAATTCGATTCAAGTGTATTCAATATATGCACAAGTGGGATTCATTTCTTTGAATCGATGAGGACGGCAGCTATATATGCGGTTTTCAGTGATATGGCGAATGGTTATGGTTTATTGTTAAAAGATTCGGAACAGTTTGCTACGTTTGCAGAAGAACAGGCCGAACGCTACAATAACAAGAAGCCTTAACAAATAACGTCAATGTTTCGGGATTGGCAATACTCGTGGATCTCGGGGTTGGGTGCCGTTCCAACAAAGTAAACACGTATACCAAGGTGTTTGTTGTTTGTTGTGACGACGTGTGCCCAGTCTTTGAGGTGTTGTTTGGAACACAGCGCCATCTGCACCGTGGGTTCGGCGGCGTTCATCTCTACGGCGTACTTAGTCGCGCTCACATCGTCTGGAAAGTTGTCGACGTGCACAAAGTACCATTGCTGGTTGAGACACGATATTACTTTCTTGTACACGGCCACACGTTTTTGGCTATCCATGTCTAGTGTTTGGTGGAGAAAATGAATGACCATAAATTTATTTATAGAGTAACAGGAGTTTCTTTGAGAGGTTTGTTATTATTGTACCGTTTTCTTTGCTCCTTGGCAAACTTTACAAGTCTGTCAATACCTGTGACGACCAAAGGGATGCCCTTGTACTTCTTGAAGTTTTCCTTGAAGTAATGTATGGCTGCCAATTTAGGATCATTCCAAAAATTGATCCAGTTGCGCTCGGCCGCGTCAGTGTTGGGTAATGGTTCCTGCTTGTCCCCGACCTTGTAGTTGTACATCACTTCGCCGTTATCCCTGACAAAGGCGTGGGTCACCCACCCCTTTTTTGGAAAATTAAGAATCAGATCCAATTTAAGGCATCCGCTAGAAACTCCGAAGCGCATTATACCCAACGTCACAGCAAGGTTAGTCTTGATGGAATATGAATTGGCTGATGTTGTGATGGCAGTGTTGGGGATGCCAAGTGCAATGAGACAACAAAACTCTGTTCCGTTGGGATCAGTGTAGTGTGCTCCGCAATAAACAATTGACATGATTTTTGGCATGATACATTGAGTTGATGTGACTGAAACTGACAAGAGTAATTTAATTTTTACGCAATACGCGACATAATACGCTGAACCATTAGGTTTTCCTGTTGCGGGCGGCTGGTGGTGCCGGCGGTTTCTGCAGGAGGAACGAGCTTGATTTTGCTCATGTCAAACATGGAGATGTCAGGCTGTGTGCACTTGTCATCGCCATCCGGGCACTCGTAGGCAAACGCACGTGCCACCGCTTGGATGGCCTCTTCTGACGTTTTGCCATGCACAGCGCGTGAGCGCTGGTACACCGCAGCGGCGTTTGGAACGCGACGAACACGGCCAAAGAGTTCAAGCGAGTGTTGTATCTCGTTGCCGTTCTTCTTTAGCAAGTCCTGCACTACCTTTTCTTCGAGCTCGGTGTTACTGAAGACCTCTTCAACTGACATGCTCGTAAAGTAAAACGTTGCAACAATGCCGGCCATGAACAGCATGATGATACCAAGGAACCATGCAAGATCCGCATTGGACCAATTGCTGAAATCGTTGAGTGATATGCCGAGGATGTGTTGTGTCAATGCGTCGGCCTTTTCGTATGCCTTTTGCTTGACCAACGTCGCGTATTCGCCAACCTGGATCTTCACCGTTGACGCCATGCCACGCAGTGTATAATCTCGCATAACGGCGGACATGGCCTGCTGCTGGTCAGACTTGAAGAGTTTGACAAGCTCCTCTTTGTTCAGTGAACGAAAGTTGGACGGCATTGTGTACGATTCGAGGTTGTTTGAGCCGGCCTCGGTCATCGCGGCTCTGATCTTCGTGGCGTCCTCACCCATGTTGTTGACAGCTTCGTTAAAACTGACATTGTCAGCTTGAGCATACCCCTGGGCTTCCGAGGCTTTGCCAACAACCTCAATCACCTTGAACTTGATTGATTCGAAGTTTTTCATCACAGCATTGAACAAACCATCGACTTGGTACCGATCAACAAGTTTTTCCATCGTATCCTTGATCATTTCTGTTTTGGCTGCTGATACGGCCATGTCGTCAGCATCATCCGCTACCCACACAATATACGAGTTCTTAACATCCTTCTCAGCACTTGCCATCGATTCGGCAGTGATTTCAAGATTCAATGCCGCTTTCATAGAAGCTGGAGGTTCGGGAATAGAGCCCAAGATTGCCTTTCGGATCTTTTCGGCTTGTGCAATCACCTCTGCCTGTTGAGAAGCGGCCTGCGCCGCGGCATTGAGAGCATTTGCGGCTTCCTCAGTCACTGTGTAGTTTGATGATATTATACCTTCTCTTGCTTTTGAAACCGCGTAACGAAGCACCAATGTTTTGTCAGTGACACCCTCCTCATACATCTTCTCGATATCCGCTTTGGAGAAACCCCACAGACCCTTGGCCACGAATCCCGAAATATCAGTGGATTGTTCGCCCCAGTTTTTCTTGATGGCCTCAAAGGTTTGTTGGTACGTTTTTTGCGAATCTCCTTGAAGTATTGTTTTGAGCAGCTCATCACCCGAAGTTTTGACCTTGTCGCCGTACTCCCACAGTGACATGGGAACGTAGACCTGAGCGTCATCGGTTACAGGATCAAACAATTTCTTAAATACCACATCCGGCAACAAAGCGTGGAAACGATTTTTGATTGCCTTGCCCGTCACGAGTGATATGTTCTCCATCGTCATCTCTGGGATTATATCTCTTTCGGCAATGCCCACCATATCACTAACCTCGTTTTGAAAGGTACCAAACTCCTCAAGTGGTGATGCAAGAAAGGTCTTGCCGACCATCTTTTGCATGACAGCAGTGGCGGCGGTGACCGCGGCCGACACGCCAAAATCGGTTCCGATGGCATTAGTGACACGCGCTGCACCGGCCGCTAAAGCGCTCATGCTTTTCGCTGCAAGCCCGGTGACGCTGTTATCTACGAGATTCCCGCCAACTTGACCAAACCACAGCACCCACTGCATCGTCTTGGACTCCATCATTCCGATGAATATGTTGATGAATCGTCCGAGGAGTGACATGCCCATGCCAAGCTCTGGTTTCTTGGCTGTCTGTTCGATCTTGGCGTAAAAGTCAGCATCCATATTGACCACTTCGTCGGCGCTTGCTGTGAGTACTGCTGAGCGGAACTGTGGTGTTTGTGACGCGAGGACGGTGAACTTGTTGAACAATGAACGCAGACCACGGTACACATGACCACTGCCCGACACATAGTTGAGCATCTGCTCCTTCATAAAGGCAAGAGCCTTGGAAACAATGGACATACGCTGGAACAACCACATCAGTGCCGGCATCGCCTTGACCATGAGAAGGATGGGCCCTGGAATTGTGGCCGTTATATTGGCGAAGATGGGAAGCGTTATCGATTCGAGTACTTTCTCAGCCGAGACCTTAACAGCAATGCCATATGATTGCATCAAGGCGACGCTTGCCGCGCCGGGCATTTGAACACCGACGGCACCAAGCAAGCCCAACGGACCGAGCCCTGTTGCAATCATCATCATGACGGCGAGAAATCCAGCACCAAAGGCAATCATGGTGGTGGCTCCAAGTCCACCGACCTGGTACTTGACAAACCCCCAGCTCTTTGAGAACGATTCGCTCACCGTGGTGCCGAGAAGCTGCATCCATTTGCTCACAGCGTATGAATTGGACGAACCGATTTCCTCACGCTGCTTGGAGTACTTTTCATAGTCGTAATTGGCGACGACCTTCTTCATGATGGTTGTCACCGCCTTGAGACGTTTGAAATACAAAACCTTTGAACTAATAAAGAGCCTGTCGACAAGCTCGGGACCGCAACCAGAGAACACCAAGTCTGAGCGCGCCTCCTCGTATGAGAAATCGCTAGCGGTTTTCTCAGCATTGCGGAGTTGCTCCGAGCAATAAGTCATTTCGGACGAAATGACCTTCCAGACAAACTTGAGGTTGTCCATGGCTTTGACGAAGCGTTCCTTGACTTGCGGGTCGTCATTGAACTTCTGCTGAATTGCCGGACCGAACTTCTCAAAGTAACCGTTGATGACGGACATGTCCTGCTCAACCCGCTTCAGAAATCGGTACACTGCTGCTTCCTTGGCGCGGGAAACCGAGAAGAACCGACTTCCAGAAGACACTCCCTTCTCTTTCTCTTCTGTGGAGAGTGCTGGTTCGGCCTCACAACACACATCAAATGCAAACTGCTTGTCCTTCTTAGCCTTTTCCCAAGTACCGGCTACGGCTTTGGCAACAGTGCCCGCAGGACACGAATTGCTGCTGGTAGCTTTGGCGAGATTCTTACAAGTAAGTCCCTCGTTATCGGTTCCAGGAGGCACGTTTTCGTACGTCACTTGACGGAGCACCTCCATCTTGGCAAGTCTATTCTTATCATCAGGAGGGACAACACCGCCACCACGTTGCTTGCCTCCTTTGCCACCAAAAAGGGTCGGAGACCATCCGATGTTATCAGAGATACGTTCCGACTTGGCGAGATTGGCCGCATCGAGATCACGCTTTTCCCGAGCTTCCCGAGCCTCACGACTGAGCAAAAATTCGGACGATTGAACGCCGCCGGGGTTCATTTCGCGAAGAGTTGCGAGCTTGATGGCGAGAGCGTCCGCAGCTCCTTGCGGTCCCATGTGCAGCTTCTCCTTGGTTTGCACCGCTGAGAGAAATTTCTTAACAGTTGCGGGGTCCTCCTTCGGAACATTGACGCGGCTGACACGACTTGATGGTCGGCGTCCTTGGGTGTTGCGGCGTCGAGACGAAAGCATTACTGACACACACTACTACCATCGGTGAGACCATGATTTTTAGTAGTCATCGCAGACGCGGTACCCCCGGTCTCGGAAAATTTGATTCATATGATGGCACCCCTGCTGCACTTCGCCTCGAGCCTTTTTCATCATGGCGAGTTTCTCAGTGCAGTCAGTGCGCCCTTGTTCTGAGCAGTATTTGTTAAACAACACATCATCTACTTGTGGCAAAAAGGATTGATTTTGCGCAAAGAAACCTTCGGCACGACGCGGCGCCCACAACTCGACCTCTTCGAGCATCTTGTGTTGGTTCTTTGGCATGTCGCCACTCAGCTTGTCAGCAATGTAAAGCAGGGCAATCAATGACATCAGCGTCTGCGGGCCTCGGTTTAGCATGAAGCTGCGGATATCTTCAGACGAAAACTCAGCGAACCTAACCAAAAGTCCCGTCTCTGGATCATTGAGCACGTTGCCTACCATTTCAGAAAATTCGGCGGGTGTATCCAAAAAATCGTTGAGCATCCCACTAAAATCAAACCACGAGGTGGATTGTGTGTTGAGGACTTTGAGTGCCATGGATGCAGTGTACGATCCGGCACCCACCCACAAAGCGTTATGTACCGCCAACATGAGCGGCCCACCCTCTGCAAATTCGGGATACAGCTTCGCCCCAAGTGCCACCACCGAGCCAAACCCGGTGAGACCCGTGAGTAACATTCCTTGTTGATAATCTTGGTGTGCGCCCCACAATTTGGAACCTATACCAATGAACGATCCCACACCACCAAGCAACTGAGGACCGCCCATACCCATCAGGAAATCGGCAGTGCCGGGAGCGCCCTCGGACGCTGTCTTGGCGAGCATTTTGTTCCACCCATGGTATTTTTCCGCATAGTGTTTGGCACCATTGAGTACACCATTGATGACCTCACCTTCCTCTGTTAAATCCGACGGATCATCGGCTGTGATACGCGTTTCCAAAAAGAACTCGAGCAGTACCGTAAGCAACAACGCATTGGCCTTGGTCCACTTGGCATCCGTTGAGAAAAACCCTTGAAACATGTTGGACATGTTGTCCTCCTTGCTCCCAGTCTGCAACCCCCGAAGTGCCATGATGATGGGCACCGCGAATGCGAGTGATGAGAGCAACGACATTTTCTTGACTCCACGATAACCAGCATTGACAACCGCATTGACACCACGCGGCACAAAACCAAGACTCATTTTTGTCCACACATCATCGCGGTTCATTTCATACAATGGATCCTTGTTGTGTGATGCAACCCCAAACAAACTCAGGAATCGGCCAAGGCGGTAATAAAACTCGGCTCGCATGTAGTCCAGTGCACTCGAGTGATCCATTCCTTCCAGACGAGGCATAGCACCACGCATGGCGGCCGCCGAACCCGAGATAACGGCCTCGGTGTAGCCATTGACCGACTGAATTGTTTCTAGATCAGACGAAATAAGGTATGCAATCTGCATCAGATACGCCAAAGCCATCTCCACCTCTTCGCGCTCCTGCGGTGGCACTCGGGTAAGCTCGCGGGTTTCGGCCGCTTTCCACATCTTGACCACCTTGGTGGTGTTGCGATCTATATCTCGAGCCAACCCGTGTGCTTCGGCCACTGCCTCCAAGTACAGGGATTGGAGTGCTTTGGGGTCTGATGCGCCGGCATTCGGTAGAATCCGTGCAATCTCGTTTTCGGTCTTGCAGCACGCGTGAAACGCCGACGTATTGAACGATTCGGCGCCCTCGTATTCACTCGAAGGCCCGCGCCCCATTGGCCACATCATGACCGGTACTTCGCCCGGTTTGGGGCATGTCCCATCGGCACGCAACAGTTCGTCATCGCCACACGTGAATGGGTACATCCCTTGAATCACCGCAGGCCGCACATGGTTACCATAGGTGGAGATTGCATTCACGTCCACCGGCTCGAACTCGGCAGGGCGTACGGGCTTCCAATTGGGATTGTGTGGCTTGGCCATCTCCTTAAGATAAGGGTCGACATGAGCTTGCCATTGGGCCTCGGCCTTACCCGCTTGTTCGTTCAACCGCCCGTGCCATGGTTTCTTCTTCTCCTCTTTCTTGGGACGTGCTATTGGTGGTGGCGCTGCTATTGGGGGAGGTGGTGGCGCTGGTGGTAGTTGTCTTGGTGCCGCCCGTGATAGTGGAATGCGACCTGGGGTACGCCGTCTCGGATTTGGGTTCTTTTGACGTGGCATGCGACTCTAGCCGGAGGTCGGCCTGAAAAAAGCTGGTCGGTCCAAAGGGTAGTCCATACGAAAGTCATGCCATCGTACAAGATTGAAATCGGTTCTACCGGTGTTGCCGATTCTCAGCTCTGTGGTATTCTGAAGAACGCATGCACCAAGTGCAATGAGAAGACCACTCTTAAAGAGGTCGAGAAGCTCGCCAAGCTACTCCAGACTATTAACACGGCCTCGGAAATTAAGCAGGTTACTGACCGGCTGTCCAAGCTCGCAGGCATCGAACTCAAGGTGGTTTACCCCAAGGGATATGATGGTAACCGTTCTCGTCGTCGGTCCAAGCGTCGGTCGTCGTCCAGACGTCGCCGTTCCAAGAGCCGGTCATCCAGCCGTCGTCGCCGTCGCCGCTCCAAGCGCAAGTCATCGTCGTCTCGTCGAGGCACCAAGAAACGGTGTACCAAGGGCAGACGTCGGAGCCGCCGAACGGGCCGTTGCCGTCAGGTGTAATGACACTACAACATTAAAAACACGAAATCGATTCAATTGTACTCTTTTATATAATATTTACTTCGTGGCTCCCCAAAAGACACGGCCACACCAACGTACAAGTTTTCTAGATCAATGGGCGCCACACCTTGCAGAACAGGAACGATGTAAACCTCTTCAACACAGGCGCAGCCGTCGATATCAATACATAATTTAACCATTGATTATGTCGTGAAAAACAGTATGCTGCCACCTGGGAAGGGTGCGCAAGTAATCTGCGGCTCCTTTGCGTCGGCCAACCGGGGTGCCGCCTTTGCGTTTGCGGGTTTGACGTTTCCAATGCCATTCAAACGACATGGCCTCGTTCTTTGTTATAAATCCCGATACCACCCACCGTGGGGCCCACACCCCACCCTTTGTGTACTTGGCACCACCAACAATCTCACCATTATGCTGCCGGATGCGTTTGGTGAGGTTGATGGTGTAACCTACGTAGCTACGTTTTCCATCATTACGCTCAAGACAATAGCACACAATGCCATCAATCATCCCTTTATGCTACTTCTAGTTCTAATAATAGTTGGGCGTCGCGGGTTGTCATAGTGTTGAGAAATGCACATAGAGCTGGGCATCCCACAAGTGTGTCACATATGGTGGAAAACCATTGTGGCGATCTTTGGGACCATATGTACATCATGCGTACCACCTCATCCGGCGGTCCGAACTCGTTCTCAGCAGCCCATGCAATCATTCCGAGAATTTCCTGTTGCAACGCGTCGTCGTCCATATCATCGACGTTGGCCGCCACCAAGGCGCACACTACCGCGGCTTGCAGGGTTCCAGGAGCATCACGCGATCGTGCACCCACTGCCCGGGCTGCTGCACTCAACACATCAACATTTGGTGTGAGGCAGCATCGAATTTCGAGCCACCGCTCACCGACATCGGCATGCTCTATTAACAAAATTGCAGCAACAGACACTTTGTTCGGTACCGGCAAGTTCGAAACCCCTGCTACTAATCGGATGGCGTCGAGCAGGAACCGTCCCGAGCACACATTGATGTACTTTTCTGCCCCGTCTGCAACATAGTGGGCAAAGTCATAATATTTGCACATGTCACATGCTGCAAAGAGCACCACGCTTGCTGTTGGTGTCATACCATCAGTATGGTAATCAACGGCTTGGCACACAGCTTCGATAATGGAAAAACTGTCTTTGGTTCGCGCAGACGAGACACGTTCGCACATTCGACACACATCCTCAATGTCATTGACGGTGATGTTGGAAACCATCCACAACAACATGGGTTTGAGCTGAGAAACGACTAATTTAATTTGACTGGGCACCGATGCACCATTAAGCACAGCAGAGCACATACGAAGGTATGGCGCCCCGACAACCTGTTTGGCCGATGCTTTGAAACTTATAAGCATACCAGAGTTGATGACCTCTTCCACCAAATCGTGTGACATGCCATCTTGACACACACGGTCTATAATCCCGAGCACGTATTCGGCAGCCAATGGCTGATCGTTGACGTTGAGCATGGCGCGTGTAATAAATGTCTTGCGCAACACTCGGACCACCGTTAGCGCCGACTTTGGTGATTTGATGTTCATCGACATGTTGTATGCAATATCCAAGAAATCCAAGTGCTGCCCTTCGCATTCATAAAATGGTATTCGAAACTCCTCCCCATCGACAAACACGCGGTGAGAAGGTCGTTCGTTCAAGCATTGCCGCGTCTCCCGGCAGTCATCCTCATCTTGGGTTTGCTCGTGTTTTTCGCTCGTGGACATCACAGTCCTCTTCGGTGTCCAAACCAATTCCATTGAAATATGCGATTAGGTCTAGGGCGTTACCAACGTTCTTGGCACGAATGGACTCAAAATCACGCACTGCTTCGTTCCAGTTGTCCTCACACACATTGGTCTCAGACGCAGACTCGGATACCGAAAACCGTTCAAACACTGCAAACACTTCGGGGTCCAGAGCGTCGCTGGTTCTAGGTTTACAAATCTTCAACGTCTTGAAGTAGGTTGATGCGCGAATGATCGGTCCCCGTATATAGTCGAGTATGGGGTTTGGCACACGGACAACAAGTGTACTGCCTGGGGCCATGATTGTCGGTATAACGTCATGCAGAATATCCTCAATGTTCACGACCGAATCCATGTAAATATAGGCGACAGGTACTGAAATCACTCGAGCAATATCGGCGGGTTTGGCAGCGGTGGTGCATGTCAGCATGCGAGCGTGGCCATTGGGTTGTTTGGCGCTGTAATACTTGCTCCGTTTCGATGCGCCTGTATCGGTGAGCGCCATCCACCCATCAGAGTTGACTGTGCTGATGGAAGGCTCAACATTGTCGCCAATATGCAGCGATGGGGAAGACACAAATCCAAATTCGTCAAGTATCTCTTTAAGTTTACATGCCGGGTCGTAAATGTCTGGATCATTAAGAAGCTTTGAAGCGTACGCGGTAGGCACTTTGCTTTCCCGCCAAGCCGAAAGCAAATTATTGGTTTCTGGTGTGGTTGCGGGGAGACCGCCGTGGCCCACCCTCGTCATCGGAGTTGTCCGAATCATCCACCAGTTCATGGGTCTCCTCTTGGAGTTCATAATGGATTAGGTCGTAGGCGCGGTGCTTTGCTTCGCGCTCGGGTTGCTCTCGGACGAAATCTGCACCACAGCCGGGGCACATGAAAAGAAAACCATGCTCACAAAAATCCGTCTCTTTGGCGGTACAAATAGGGTTGAAATCGGGACTCATGTCCAGCTCGAGGCACGCTTCGTCCAACTCGCTCAGGATGCTCATGGCTCATTCCTGCCTATGGCACTCCTGAACCTTATAGCGATTACAGCAACCCCTGGACCATTTGGAAAGTTATAACGCGCAAACGAACCGTGCGTGCTTGTTAAGATTAATACCGAGCCCGTCATAGGAAAACCCACTCCCGTTATCTATTTTGTTATAGAACTGGTATACGGGATGTCCCGACCCAATACCAATTTAACACTAGTAACAGTGCTTCAAACATCCGAGCCGACCATGGTGGTTTGCACCAAGAACGAGTCATATATTGTCCGAAAACGCGAGAATAGGTTTCTCTGGGAGGAGTGTCGAATACCTTTCAATGGCGTTCCGTTAAATCTGTTTACGCTCAGTGACGGGTCTGTGATGGTTCTTGACATGGGCGGGACACTCTGGAGACTTGACGAATCCATGTCATGGGTTCGAGTGTACAAATGTTGGACGACTTGTATAAGTGCTTGCCCCGTTGGCACATTGGGTTCCATGATGGTTGTAATGAGTAGAGAAATGTATTGTATTGCCGATATTAGAGCTAATACGTCAAAATCCATGACAACTCCGCCCTGTTCTCACCTTTGGGACAATGGTTTGTTGTTTTCATGCCCACATGTTCTGCATGCAATTGGGTCAAAGGAAAAATGTCTGCATCACTACGCCTCCAACCCACCATATTATACATGGGAGAAGAGGAAACCACCACCCCTTTGGCCCTTATTCAACGGGGAACGAGGTAGCACACCAGCAGGCAAGCCTATCATATGGGCGACAGAAGAAAAAGGGATGCCACCAGTGTCAATGGTTTATTGTTCGGATGATGATGAATGGCACATACTAGGTGACAGAATGCCCATCAGCTCGCGAGAGCACGGGGTGGTGGGTTGGGTTGATGCGCAAGATGACAAAGTAAAACTTGGCCCGTCGGTGGTCGCGTTACCGGGCCCACCAATCGACACGTGTGGTGTGGACAATGGTGTAGCGGTTGCACAAGCACTCATAGATTTGGGCAATCCAATCGAGTTGATTGATCTGGTTCTCCACCAAATACACTATTTGATTGCCTGATGATACACCTCTTCCGCCTCTTGTGTATCTTTGACAACATATGTCAACACCACCAGCATTGTTTTCTTATTAAATCGCCGCATATTATGCCACATTTCTGTATCTTTGAGTTGCAGATGCGCTGTGTAATCAGTGACCACGACGGTCACATCATCATTGTCCGTTGCTGGGTAATGTTTGGGATTCCATGTCCACATGGATTCAATGATAATGTGTTTGGGAAGCCGATCGCGTAGATGAAGAACGGTGCGGTAATTGCCTGTCAAAACAATCACACGTCCTTTGATTTGCTTCACGTCGTGTACCACTTGATTAAGTTTGATAAAAGACGGTATTGGAGCCGGCACGGGAAACCCTTTGCATATAATATTAGTAAATGGCTTCCGGCACATCATACACCCCCCATCCAACGGTTTGTTGATACGCCATGTATCGAGGCAAACGAAGCACCCGGTATGGTTACATCCATCTGTTTGGGAGGAATTGGTTTGGATGCAGTGGCATATTGCACATGGGTCCAAGTCGGCGGCGACAGGATAGAACAACGCTCTTTTGTTGTCGACTGGATGCCCGGTGCACACTTGCACCATGGCGTCGACATCATCGCACCTAATTCTACCACTGAACACAGGATCAATGACTTCCACCACGATGTTTGTGATCTCGAGTGGAGAGTTGGTGCAAGACAAATTGACAGTAAGTGCTTTTCGAATGACATCACCAAATGCTTCGTTTTTCGAAATCTCTTTCGCATACGCAGCCACCACACCCACCCCATTCCAAAAAGAAATTGTTATAAAATCGTTGAAGCGATTCTTATCAACTTTGTGCGGAATTAACCATGATCGTTTCGAACGGAACGAAGTATCATCATACTCGACATTGTCGTACACTATGCGCCACACATAATAACTTTCGGAAGCTGGGTCCATTTGTTGCAATTCGTCCTGAGTTACAATAGATACCACATGGCCGTCAGAGATACCTTTGGCAACGATAACATGACGAAATGTCCGAACTCCATATTTGACTGATTCTGCTTCCCATTCTTCGGGATGTTCGGTGACAATGATGGTTTGTGCCGCTCTAATTTGTGTTGAATATGACGCATCTTTGTTGGCCCAAGCGGCTGCGAGTGACGCTGTCAGATGTATCAGTGCGTAGATCACCCGCTTTCGTCCGCTTCCATGCTCGGATGATAAAATGCCACCCTGTACATGTCTGTCTGGTAACATACATCCGTAGTGTATTGGAGCATGAAAAATAGATTTGGTGTTGAGGGATACCATGACCCCCGCAGGCGAGCGTTCCGTCCAAAACATGGGAGTAACCCCATATGCTTCGCGTGTGAGCATTCTACTGAGTGCTTTGGTTTGGTTTTCGGTAAGATCCATGTCACGAAGTGTCACTAATAGCCTGGGTCTGGATCGTAATTCTCTGAGCTTGGATAGGTTGGTTGCCGCAATGGTCGAGTCGACCAGCAGTCCACCAAAGTACATACCGTGACCCGGTTCGGGTGATAATAGACGCAAGAGGTTACCTTCGACCACATCATACGTGATGTGGTCGGCCATGTTCGTTGGGTCAGGGCAGCGAACACCGAAAAGAATATTACTGGATTTAGTATGCTTGAAGTCGATGACACGTTTGCACACCTCTCGTACCGCCGTCCAAAGATTGGGCGTTGATTCGAGACAAACGTGAATCAGAGCATTGCTTATTGATGTGGCCGATCCAGGACCATCAGCAAGGTATTGTGCAAGGATTTCCCCGGGTATTCCCCCGTATGATGTGTGATGCTGGATATTTATTTTGGTTTGTGCCAACGTTGCTCGAAGCGTCATGCGTCCGAGACACGCTGCCGGTGGAACAGCTGACAGCATTGTTTTGTGGTCTTGCCATCCGTTCCATTCAGGCGGAGCAGCCGCTCTGTGATCAAAGCAGCCACCAATCTTGTGGCACACCCAGCAAACACATTTGTTACATGCGTGGATAGGTCTCTGACATAATGGAAGAACTTCGCAAAGATGACGATAGTGATAATGTTCGGGAAACCCCGACGGACGGATATTTGCCTCAGCCATGGACTCTTTTAGCACTCAAATATCAGAGAATGACGCAATCGTCCACTTTGAAGTTGCCCTGGAACCACCCGGCGGGATTTGGGTTCAAGCCTTCAGAGTGGGGTCCGTGTTTCTGGAAAGTTGCGCACAATATCACGTTCTTATACCCTTCAAGTGATCCCACGGAACAACAGAAGCGGCTGGTGCAGGCCTTCTTCAACCTTCTACCCATGCTACTGCCATGCGGTATCTGCGGGGCACACCTGGTCAAACACATGCAGGAGCACCCGCTCGACGACGAAGTTCTTGCCAATCGGTATAATTTGTCTAAATGGTTCGTTGACATTCATAACGAAGCAAACAAGGTGCTAGGAAAACCCGAAATCAAGTATGATGACGCATATCGTTATTTTTTGGTTGATAGCTCCCGTGACCCGCATGGACGCGTGTCAGACAAAGAGCAGGCTGCCTGGAGTTACGGCTGGGTGATTGGTGTTCTTCTTGTATTGGCAATAATCTTCTTTGTGTTGTGGGTGACAACCCTCCGAAAACTTGAAAAGTGTGGGGGAACCGGGAGGTAGACCATGTCATTTGAGCGGCACGTGGTTGTTCATGCAGGGCGTACCGACGTGGCGGAGCAGATCATCAAGGTGCGCAAACGTTATGCCGATACAAAACTTGTGGTTTTGTCAGCACGTGACTGTATCGAGGCGTGGGAGCCTAACGAATGGTACCGGGGGTCGGATATCACATTTCTATGTGACCGTTTACGACGACACCGTTATGCTGACAAGGACTTTTCGGGTCGCTGGGTGGTGGTGGTCGACATGCTCGACCAGGTTCCTATAAGCCCAGCCTACAACAAGCTGTTCAAGACCAAGTCGATTACGGTTGTTGCCATCACCGACCATGACTCGATGCTCAATGAGCATCGCTTCGGCACACGAATCGGACCCAACTTCTCAGATTACGTTACTTTGGATGTCAAAGAGCCCGAGGAAAACAAAGGCTGGTTTGCGTCATGGTTTCAATGAGTGTGCACACACACTCAATCAGTATGTCGGGGCAAGACCCCTTTCGCAAAACGAGTATTTACTTTTCTGAAGAAGAAGCGGAGAAACTGAAAAATAAAATATTCGGTTGTCATCCTAACTCACGTTTTGTTGGTGGTAAAACGTCTAATGAAGGGTACTATCGTATGTATGGCGAGCACAAAGGATGTTTGGCATATTACGAATGTTTAAAGAAACTTGGTTATGGTCTCAACGGCGAAGCTGAGGTATGCAAAATAGAGGACTCGACGTTGATATGAATCTAAGGTTCACATGTCTCTGCATAGGCCAAAACCATGTTACCCGGCAGGATCACCACATCTGTCAGGGTTTCAAACTCCTTTATCATGTTCCGTGTAAACGGATCCATATCCGCAACATAAAATATCACTTTTTTAAATTTGCAAACACTGTACATGTTGACATGTTCAATTGCACTTCCAATACTAAGGTCAATCATGTATGCATCACCCTCTTCATAAACGTTGGTTGATACTATCACGGCATCCCGATACTCTTGATGCAGCCCATGCATAATTTCCTCTCGTTCTTCCCACGACATAACGCGAGTATGGCCGCCACCGTACAAGCCCAACGGTTCACACAAACTTTTTACCGTGATGCCACGTCAGTGTGTCGCGCAAACGGCACAGTTGAATGTGTGTGTATGTTTATACCAGAATTTAATCTTCAGGTGCACCAATACAACAATCTGATTCTAGAATTCACAGGGGTGCCCAAGAAGCATTCAAATGGGTTCATGTCAAAGGACCTGGAGCCGGTGGAGATTGACCGTGAAGTTGCAGAAAAACTCGCCAAGTTGGCTCATATGCAAGGGGTAGTCAAAGATCAACTTGTGGAAGCTGACAAGCACATGAAACAATATCTAGTCATCTAACGTCTCTTTTTGGTGCCACGTCTCTTTTTCTTGCGTCTTGTGTTGTGGCCCGACTTGCGCTTCTTCTTTTCTTTTTGAGGTGTGTCACCCAAACCAAGGTAATAAAAAACATAATCACTGAGACGTCCACCAGTCATTTGTTGCGCGTACCGTGACATGGTGCCTACCGTTGGTAGCAAGTATTTGAGATAAGACATGTCCGTGTCTGCATAATATTGGATCCACGGCAACGCCATCCCAATAACGGCGTTGAGATACGGATCGCTTTCGGTATCCTCTGGTGTCAACCCCATCTGGTCCATCACCCAATCAACCGTATAAATTTCGGCCCAACTGCCAAGCCCAGCCACGCCCAGTAACCCGCTAACAGCATAATCAGGAGCACTTTCCTCGAAAAATTCGCGAGCAATACCCTTGGGCAGACCCCCAAGGATGGTATCAACCGCTGTTTGTTCGGCTTCCATTCCTCCCGCTCCCCCTTTCATCATGAGAAGAAGTGCTTGTTTGTATGTTGGGTTTTGCATGGAACCTTTTGGGTCGTTCGCAAATGCTTGTATCAATATATCACGCGCGAGACCAGCATCCGGATGTCCTGACATGATTACTATACTTTAAACTCCTATATTTTTTTAAAGCCCGGCGCTGCGGCGCTCTCCCATCTTGCTTATCATGCTTTGAATCTTGGCGGCTTTTATGTGTTGTAAATGGTGCGACCGTTCAATCAAAAGAGAGAGTAGCGCCATCACCGCTCGCTCGTTGATGTTGGGTACGACGTACCCATTTTCAAGACGTTGCCCTGCGCGACTATTGGCACAACAATCACGAATGATGGTTCTTAATTCTTCCTGACTCTTGCATGCGCCCAAGTACTTTAGCACACAATCAATATCATCGCCGCCACAAATACGATGTATATTGACTGCCATATCCTTGCCAATCCACTTGACACTGTCAATGCGTTCGAGTGGGCTTGGCATTGTACAACCTCTGGAAGAAGGGTGTTGTGGGTTTTTTAGAGTGTTGGTTATGGGTAGTAAGCAATGCCTGCCGGACGATATGATGGAATGGTAATCATAAACCGCCTGGATCAATTTACTAGTGGACCACAAGTAATCTACGATGATTTGTATGCCGGTCTTCGACAGAAAAGCCCATGGGCATATTGGCTTGTCAAGGCCGGCGACATCAGTGTAGGTTTCAAGGGAATGGAACTCATTGACGCCGTCATGTGGCAACTCGGTATAGGCGAGGATGAAGCCACAGATCCAAAACTGATGTGGGTACTCTCGTTCTTACTCGATTACTTCACGCCGGACTTGTTCTTCACGTTAATTCCGCCGGTTATTGCAGCAGCACGCATGATGAGAGGATCTCTTGGCGATAACCTCTACTACATGCTCGGCATTGGAGAGAAGAAGAGCAGCGGCAGACGCAAAAAGTCAACAAGAAAATAAATTATTTATTTTGCACTAATCAAGAGGGGCAACCATTGGCACGGGCCCACTGAAGCGATTATAAACTACCATGTGTTCTTAAGTAGATTCCGCCGCCGCTTACTCTGTTCAGCTTGCTCCATTTCTTCAAACGAGCCTCGCCACACAAGGTTATCCCCATAGAGCCATCTTATGAACGACCACATGTGTATTTACTATGTATATACAAGTGTGAGGTGTGAGGGGTTATGAGACGATCCAATTTTTCGGTTGATGTGTTTGCAATATTTTATTGTCACGATGACGTCACTAACCGTTGGGAATAGTGGCGCGCATGTCGTGTGGCTCAGAGTGGTAATCCCAATCAACACTAAGATGTACTTGGTCTTGATGTGGTAACGCCCATCTCACGGTTACTGTATTATCTATGTACCGGTACCATATCAATACCTTTGATTCCCCGAGTCCGAGCTTCTCACTGATCTCATCCTTTTTGTCAATGCTAAAATGCAACCAATTCTTAAAGTCAACATCCTTCAACACAGGTGCATCCCTCAAAATTCCACACAATTCGTACGCCGAACGAGATACATATGCTCGGTACTCGGACCCAGGTTCGGCATAAGGGCGCCACACCACATACTCGGACGGGGGGTTGCCCGGTATTGACGGTGGAAGCGTTACAGTAATCCAGTAACCTGGAATCACAGCTGTTGGATAACCCACAATACCAAAAGCTTCTTTGAGCTCGCCAACACGTTCGTTCGTGATTTTGCTCCACCGCTCCGGAGATCTAATATCTTCTTTGAATTGTTCGTCGGGTTTAGGTGCATCCTGAAGCCGTTTGCATAAAGCTGCGAGCATTTCGGGCCGTGACGCCATAATTGTAAGTGCGATTGTGATGACCTTAAACTGATTTGTTTTGCCCGAGCACAATTAATATTGTTTAAGAGTAAATTAGGAAGAACGTCATGTTCAAAGCTGCCAACTACAAGCCACCCCAACACCAGTTGTTCAAACCACCACCTTACAAGACACTTGGACAGCGCATATCCGAAGAAACAATTGCTCTACTGAGAAAGTTGTCCCCTGGTTGCAGCACCTGTGCAGCCATGCGAAAATAGAACTAGAAACACAATGTCGATTGCTTTGCATCGCGTGGCCATTTGGTTTGGGTCCACCAAGACGGCTTGGATTTGTTGTCAGGCCCGATATAAGTACACGTGCCATCAGGCCACACCACATACAACGGTTTTCGTTTCTTGACGGTATCTCGAACAGTCATCCATGTGCCTGATCGGAGCTCCTCTTCCATTCCTTTGGGCATGGCAATCATCACATTCGAAGCATCGACAATATCCTTGTTACGCTCGAGGTAATGTTTGGCATTCAACAACGTAACGTTCTTCCCAAGAAGAAACTGTGCTTTGGTTTTGTCAACGGGCTGGTGGATATAAATGGAGCAGGTATCACCGAATAGGTCATCTACCATGTTGTGCATGGCAGCATCACCGCCTTGGCATCCACCATGATGCATCTCTGTGATGGCGAACGTAGACACGATCTTTGTAAACTCGGCCTTGGCCTCGACAGTGACGCAAGATGCGGTTTGGGTTCCAGTCACACCGAGACGCATGGTGGTTTTGTCATTTTCGGTGACGTACAAAATGTCAGCAGACCTCGAGACAATTCTAAAGAAATCTGCCATGGTTTGTATTGGTATAAAGGAATGTGTGGCTTATGATGCTGACGACAACATCCTCAAAGTCTTCAAATCTGACAAGGACCGTCGCGCTGTTTACGACTGCGTGCATGAACACAACATTCCTTGTCCTTCTCTGGAGAACAAACGGCTTGATGAGTGCGTTCGAGAAAAACTGGGTAATATCAAATACCTTGTTTATGGATCCTATATTGACATGGGCGGCGTTTGGCGTACAGTGGCGTATACACTCGACTCGTGGCACGGTAATTTAATTGATACCTTTGAGGAAAACAAGCCCATGCTCGATTATTTACGGCACAACATTAGCGCCCATGCCGACAAACATGTGAAGGTTGAGAACCGAAAATACGTGTTCCCAGATGGTAGCACTGAGCCTTTTAAATTGTTACAGCACCATCAAATGCATCCGTTGGTATTCGACGCTTATGTAACAGCTCTTGTAGAACCACCCCAAAGAAGGTAATCATAAGTACTACCAGCACCAGAACAACAGAACATAGAACCACCAGTGCCCACACGGGCATTTGGACCTCGCCCCCAAGCGGTTGGGCAATGGCCTTGGCCTGGACTACTGCCATGCCCACACGGTGAATCCACTCTTGCGCCTTGTCATTGTCCAAAGCAGAGTGTTCCATCAGGTCAGCCCCACGCAGCAACAATCCCACATAAAGTTGTATCCACCGAACGTCACTGTCTCCCACCACTGCCTTGCCAATCTCGTGTTGTATCCTTTCGAGTTCCTTGGGGTTCAAAGAATGCAAGTCATAGGGTGCAACCTCTTGCATCAATAGTTGTGGCGAGGCCGCCTCGCCATGCTTGGCAAACAGCGAGTTCTCCACCCGGCATATTGGGTGGGTTGTGCACGGGCTCACCTCTTTCGGTTCTTCTTCAGTTTGCACCTCGGCGTTGGCAGTCTGTGCTTTCTTCTTTGGCATAATGTATTACCCGAGCCTTATCAAACAATCGACTCGAAGAGGGAAATCAAAAATCCGTAATCAGGGTCCTGGTCAAACCGCAAGTTGCGGACGTACATAAGGTACAACGCATACGGGTCTGGTAATTCTTTGCACAGGTCCCACACCCGCAAATGCAACTTGGCCTCTTTGACGTGGGTAGCTGTCTTGTACGGGTCAAGTAGCGTTGATTCCATGCTCTGCCACGGCAGACGTCCCTTGGCCAAGTATACCAGGACATACCCCAGAGCCTCGAGATCATCACGACGCGAGCTTTCAATACCCAACAATGTGTTGAGCCCGGCGTATCGCAGATTACCACTGATACGTTTGCCCGTTTTGTGTGGAATATGTGCTCCATCGGGATCGCGGAACGCCTTGGATAACCCATAATCAATGAGAAATACACGCTTGTCCGACTCTTTGTCAAACACTATGTTTTGCGGCTTGAGGTCGCGGTGCAGAATGCCTTTGTTATGGATGGACTCGAGAATACGAAGCATTTGTGGAGCGATAATCTTACTCACTACTTCTTGAGTGATGCGGTTTTCACTCTTGCGCAGCGCTACCTCCAAATTGTTCCCGAGCAGATCCAGCGCCATATGTCTATTTTTGGTATCTTTGTCGACCCAGAACTTGATCATACGTGGGACACCACGGCATTCCATGAGGTGCCGCAACACCCTTGACTCGTACTTGAGCTGAGGTCGTTTTTCGTCGGCCGCCTCAACTTTGACAGCGCACTCGCACCCATCCACATCACGTTTGTATACCTTGCTAAACGATCCTGATCCGAGGACCGCCATGCATAGCATCCTAATTGGTGGTATAACGTGTATTATTTCCAGATGCGGTAACCATGACGTCAACCCGTTTCTGTTTGATATTGTCATTTGCACAATGCATGGACCACACGTCACAACCTTTCCAGGAAAGCTAAATGCATTGACAGCGCTCGATTCGGCAACACCTCACCATGGTCTTGGACTGGTGTACTTGAAGGTGGCGGTTATGCATACTTGGGATGAGTTGTGTTATCCCATTGATGAAAAAGTAAACAAGGGAGATGATGCGCCGGATGTGACGTATGAACAGATGGAGGCCTTTTGTTGCGCATGGGACAAAGACGATTCAGTCGACCCGTCTTGGATTAAGAAATGTCTTGAGTACGTCAATCAGTGGCACAGCAACGACATTTTCTGGAAGTGATGTCATTTTTGCTCAGATCCGTCATGACCGACATCCCTTTTTTTCGTGAATTTGTCATTGTGGGGGCAATTGGCATGACGGCCGTAAACACGTACGTGATTTGCACAAGCACCAGCAGTGCCAAACCAAGTCGGGGTTGGTGCGGTATCTCTAATGTGGTTTGTTCGGGACTTGGCGGTCTTGTGGGAGCCACGATGGCCACTACCATCAAATACCCCGAGATGTGTGGGACATTGTTGTGGGGACCTTTTCTGGTTGGAGCATGTTTATGTCGGAAACCTTTTATTGATTAAATAGATTGACTTTGGTTAGACTATGCGTACACCGTGGGTAGTGGGAGTGGTTGTAATAATACTTGCCATTGTTGTTACGCTCGTGGTGATCTTCGGCACACCACACGTATATGCAATGATCGGAGCCAAAGATCCAAGTTCGTACCTCACTTCAGAAGGCCACGCGGAGCAATTGCGGTCGTGGTCCGGATGGCAACAAACTCTGTTTATGACATACCACAACAAGAAAAAGATTCCTAAACATGTGTGGGACATGTTTGCACAACGTGCCAAAGGTTACACCGTGACTGTGCACGACGACAAGGAGGCCGAAAAATGGTTGAAAAGGTGGTATGGTCCTCCAGTTCTCAAACAGTTTCACGAGCTCAGTGGGGCACACCGAGCAGACTTGCTGCGTTTCTGTTGGCTTTACATCAAGGGTGGTGTCTATCTCGATATCAAGACTGTACCATTGGTTCATCTTGATCAGATATTTGACGAACGACCCGTCGCAGTAGATAGTAATGTATCACCGGGCCATATAGGCATCCTCAACGGACCTCCTGGGTCTCTGTTGCATGGTCGTATGATTGATATTATCGTGCGGACACCCTCAGTAATGACAAAGACAAATTACCTCGTTTTTGTTAATAATTTTATTAGCAATGCCGTTCCCGAGGCCAAGGCGGCCGGCGAAGACGTGTTGATGATGCACGAGGAGTGTGATTGTAACAAACATTCAGAAATCCCAAAAGATCATTACGGATTTTGTTGTGCAATTATGAATTCCAAAGGAAAAATAGTGATGCATGGTCGGGATGCTGCATATCCTTATTGATGTCGCAAGACCGCGTAACCGAATTGGAATGCCGAGTCAAAGAACTCGAGGCCGAGGTGGCCTATTGGAGGAGCATTGCACAGAGCGCACCCAGAAAAACATGCAATACGGGAGTTGAATTTCCTGGTGCAGGCAAACAAGAGCCCGATACGCGCGATAAGGGGTTTGGTTTCCCCGGCACATATAGCAAGGAATTTGGAGATTTGGATACCACCAACCGAGGATTTGGAAGTGATGGCGTTCCCAAACCTGCGGTGCCGTGGGACCCGTATCACTATGGTTGTTAGATCAATAATATTGATAATACAGATACCATTCATTTGGACTGTTGTTTGATTGCCGCCACATATAAAATTCAAACTTGGGATCTTTGCGAAACGTTTCGTCCAGAGTTGTGATTAATTTGTCCGTATCAACATCCCATGCCCCGTCTATGCCTCCAGTCTTCATACCTTTTGCTGTCATATATCCACTAGGATGGATCGTCAGTGTCACACGTACCGCATCTTCGGCGACACACTTCCGAATGAGCCACGCCTTGTTGCTGCCGTACATGTGGAAGTGACTGGTGTTTCCTTTTGTGTGTAAAGAGTACGGGTTTCCCTCGTTTCCCAACCAGGCCATGTTGGATATCTGAACCAGATATTAAACAAAAATACTTTTTAATCCACTATAGCCATGTCCTGACCAATGTCCCCCTTGAACATCGTATATCATTGTCCCGTTTCCATCGGAACATACCAACCGAACATCGCCGTTGGAATGCCGCAAATGCTTGTCTACAATAGTGGTGAAATGAAGAGGTCCTGTTGTTTTGAGCGTGTTGGTACGACTGTCCCCCCCACTCAACGTATTGGCCTCAATGTTTTTCACTGTTTTTTGAATCACATCAAACATCACTGGGTTTTGAGGTTCGGACGCGAGCCACCATTGCTCCAGCTCGCCATAACTAACACGTTTGAGGTTATCAAAGAACGTGTGACCCCACGTTGACACTAGCATTTTGTCATGTGGTCGTATCAAAGAGCACAGCCGATGGGCGCCCGACTTATTGTCGAGGTACACGCCGCCGCGCTCATACATGATGCAGTAGCGAAACAAATCGGCCTTGGCAGCACCCGGTACTAGCATCTTGAATGCTTTGTAAACCTTGCCATGCAGGGCCGTCTTCATGAAAGCGTCCATCTCATTATCATCAAAGAATACCTGGGCGTATTCAGGGTTGTTGTGTGCCGTAAAATCCCATGCTCTCTTTGTGGGTCCATCAACTGTTAATGCCGAATGCGACGGTCCCGTGCGGTAAATGACGCGCGGAATAGCCTGTGGTCCAGGTTTGGTTGAACATGCGTGTGGTGAGCATCCCGTGTCCATAAATGCCCTCAAAGTGGCTGTTTCTCTACAAGCAGCCGGACCAACAGCAACGCGTGTTACGGCTGCGACAATCAACGCAACTACTGCTACCACTACCGAAAATACAGCAACATATGTTTGCCATGTCATGACACATCTGACATAAGAGTGTTTTACTTTTTAGGTGGAAGGCTCACCATCAAGGCGCGTGCATAGTACTTCATGTCATGAACATCAGGTCGTGATTCGTTGCCTGTCCACTCGGCACCCTCCTCGTGATTTTCGTGTATCTTGAGCAAACCACCACTGTCCATTGGGTAAAACGGGTAACCGCCATCGCCATAAGTACCTGCCGGCATGTAAACCTTCCCCGATACTTCAGTGTTGTCATTGTAATCGTTATTGTAACTATAATCAATGATGACGTTGAGCTCCATGGTTGACATACCGACCTTGTGGATAGCCTTTTGCAGCAGGAAGTCGTATCCGTAGATATTTTGGTGTCGGCTGTACTGATGATGACACACCAACCCTACACAATCTTTTTCGTCTTTGAGCAGGTAATGCTTGACAACACGGGCTAACTCGTAGAGCATGGCAGCGTTTTCGTGTTCTTCCTCATCTTCGGGTGGTGGTGATGCATCTGGGTAATCTTCTCCCTTTGGTTCGTTGCGAAACAGTTCGAATGATACCGTGACTCGCACATCACCCTCCTTGACTTCCGTCACACGATGCTTTACAAAGGGTGCAAAGACCGCCAATGTGTCCAAGTTACGCCACCCATCATTCCACCTGCATTGTTTGTACACTTGTAGAGTGCCACTGTCTTTGTTGCGGCCGCGGTTGGTTGCAAACTCCATCACCGCCGATCCAAGATACCGTGAATCGGTTACCGGGGTATCAACATGTGGTTTGAAATGTCCGCCTGGTGCGTACACATTGACTTTGAGTGGCCGAATCTCTACATCATCCACACCAAACACCTCCTTGGCCAACTTAGGGATATGAGGACCCGCTGCATCAAGTGCTTCCTTCATGAGCTTGTGGTCGGTGTGCTCGACTGCTTTGCGTACTTCTGGGTCCACTTTGGTGGTGGCTGTCTTGACGCATCCAAACCCACTTGGCGTGCCCGTGGCAATCAATTCATCCACCTCTTTGTCGCCGAGCAATCGGCTATCCAGAGACATGTCCGCTGATGTATTCCATTTAAACGCCTCGAGTGTTTTAGAAAGTTCTTCTGCAATATCGTCTTCATCCTCACGCACATCGTCAGCCGTGTCGTCAACACTCGCGAGGTGTGTGCCGGGTATGTATCCCACCTGATCTCCGCGATCCTCGAGCACATTGTCAATTTTTTCCCGAAGCCTCTTCAAGCTCGGGGGCGACATGCCTGAAATGTCGACATCATCAGTTGCGTGTTTGGTCGACATGACTGCGGAAATGAGGTTATAACAAACAAAAAAACACAATAGTGCTCAGAACCCAAGTGTGCGTCATGTCATGGTCACTAAATAGATCCCAGCGTGCCTGGGCTGAAAATGTTTATGTTAAGGGACGGGTACCAGAGTATGAGTTTCCTCGCACTATGGAAGCCGCCAAGGGTTATCAAAAGATAGTAGAGGAGGAACGTGACGCCTTGAAGCAGGGTATCGAGGTCAAGCGGTTGGAAATGATCAGAAGCACCAAACAATGTTTGAGAAACGGGCACCCCGTTCCCCCATCCATGGCACGGCACATGCTCAAGCATTGTGCGAATTCTTTTGGTAGAGGAGAACAGGCCAAACTGAAAGAACGAGGCGACATGCCCGAGGAACCCCCTGTTGTTCAAAACAAGATGTTTAAAGTAGACGACAAACTTGCGGGACAAAACCTAATGAGTAACCGCGGCACTGGGTTTGCTGTGGTGACCAAGGTGAGAGCCAATGGTATGTATACCATTGATCGCGTCAAGACCATCCGAGAGCTCGTGTCTGAAAGTGATGGCTATCGGAAAACCTTCCGCTACGTTGCCGACTGGAGCAAACGACTCAACGACAAAACATGCATGTCTGCTACTGGAACTTCCTACAATGGAGGCTGTATGTGGAACAAGTTCAACCCAGACGAGGAATACATTGCAGATATTGATGGTTTAGATTAATATCAGGGTAATGTTGTCTACTCCTGCTTCATGTTTATTAAATTAGTGTGTGTGCCCAACTTGTCGATTCATTCTAGTTGTTCAAACTCATCTCTAGCGCGATCCACTAGTTGGCGAAGATTAGTCTTGGCCAAATGCTTGAATTTGTCTGTGTTGTCTACTATTTTGATTTTAGGTCTAGACATGTACGCTGCCGCAGATTTGGCACATTCAAAGTAATGGATACCACTCGCACATTCGATATCACGGCGTTTTTCAAACTCGAACTCTGGAACTTGGCATTTTCCAACTTTGTACACATACCAACGAGAATATCGTGAGTGCGCTTGTTCTAGTGTGTAGCGGGTATCAATTTTGATAGCACGAATCATCCTGCGTTCGGGCATGCTTACCAAAGGACAAATTGCAAGCGTATAGGCCTTGGAGGTGCGGCACTTTCGTGATTTCTTCTTGGAACATATCTTGGAAGCTCGTTTCGGGATTCCGAGGGCTATGATGGCTTTTCTTATCTCACAGCCATCCCTCCTGTCACGTGCAAGCTTGTAAACGATCTTCATACTCATTCTCAGGTCTCGTCTGCGTGTTTTGATATGATCCTCGATTTTCTTGCCCGAACGAGTGCGCATGGCTGGTTGTGTATCACATTTGTTCGCCTCTGACAAACATGATGGATATGACGTGCTTCGCGTTTATTAAATTAGTTTGACGTGATGTGTGTCCAACAACAGCCTTGCAGCCGATCCATAACACGCATATACCGTGTCGTACTGTCATGTCTAGAGCTCCTCGCATTCAGCGAAACTTGCGACGGTCGGAGCGGATATCAGAACAGGAATGTGTCATTTGCAATGAACGTGCGTTCAACCAAACAACTCCATTTCAGTGCAGGCACCGGATATGCCGTGCATGTCGGCCGCACGTCCGCAAGTGTCCAATGTGCCGAGCATGTGAACACCCTGTCCCAAGTTGGCGGGAGGTGGCTGAAATGCACGGTGTAGTAGGATCAACAACTCCGTGTACGTTTGTGGTGGACTATTGGGGCGGTATGGTACAATACATGCTGCGAATTGAACGACGGCAGAAAATGCTGATAACCGTGGGACGATGGCAATACGAACCCATACTCATCCCAATTGCACGTTTTATTCTACAATGGTTTGAGCAAAAGCTCAAGTCGGCCAAGTGGCGTAAAGTAGATGTCGGTACACTTGTCATAGATGAGGAGGTACCCATTCCTGTCATTATTAACGACGAAGCCATGCGCAATTTTCCGCCCGTCTTGAGGCTATTAAACAGTCTGTCGTCATAAACAGTGTGTCATGGTGTTGGTGTCTGAGCTGAAAACAGGTGATGTTCTTCTCTTCTACGATCCTCACACTTGGTTGTCGTGGGCTATTGCAAAGTTTTCGGGAGCCCGAACGTGCAGCCACGTCGCTATGGTCATCGTGGACCCATCGTGGGTAGACGAATCAGGTATTTACGAGATTGAGAGTGGTTGGTGGAAAGATCTGCCTGATGTTGAGGACCATGAGAACAAATACGGGGTTCGTATGTCCAACATCAAGGATGTGATTGAGCGGTACGGTGTGGACAACATCCATGTGCGGCAGCTGGAAAAGCATCCGTCGTGGACCGAAACCGATTTGAAAGAGGCACATCTGTCTGTGCACAACATCCACTATGATGACCGTCCCACCGATTGGGCAATGGCCTTTGTAGGCGAGTCTGGTCAACGCACCACTGAGACTTTTTGGTGCACGGCTCTCGTGGCTTACCTTTATGTTCGGCTCAAACTGTGCCCTGCCGACCTCAACTGGTCCTTTGTCACCCCCGCCGCGTTTACTACGCATCCAGAAGAACTACCGTTGAAAGACGAGGTGGTATTGGGACATCCCAAACCCATCACTCTCGATTAATAATTTGTTTTTTCCACACAACCGATACAATGCCCACTCCCGAGCAACCGAAACCGCCGGCGCTGTGTATGTACATGTATGCTGTTATTATTGCGCGTACACGCTTCGAGATGATGAAATCTTGCTTCATGGTGGATTGCAGCGACCTCAACCGTTTGGATGGATGGGCACCATACGATGCAATCAGTCATGCCTGCGATGTGGACAAGAAATTTCAAAGTATTTTTAATGATTACGATGATGGTATGCTTTGGTTCAATGGACCATATCCCAATTAAATCTTTTCTATCCACGTCATATAGTTTCTCCAAATATATAATGTGATGCGGAAGATAACCATAACCTTTGTGCGAGAATGGCCAAACCTACCCCAAAAATATACGCCATCCCGGCGGCCATGAATTTTGCTGAAGAAATATGCAAGGGTCGTGCTAAATGGCAGGTAGAGAAAATGTCCGTCACCTCCTTTCCGTGTGGTGAGACCCGTGTGGCTATTAACGATTCGGTACGAGGACAAGACATCTACCTGATTGGTTGGGGTGTTGGGTCGCCTTCTGGAACAGTCAATGAACACATGATGCAGTTACTAATTGTGATCAATGCGTTGAAGCTTGCATCAGCGAATATGATTACTGTGGTGTTGCCCAACGCACCTTATTCGCGACAAGACCGCAAAGACGCATCGCGCCAACCCATCACAGCCAAGTTGGTGGCGGACCTGCTTCAAGCAGCTGGGTGCCAACATCTCATCACAATGGATTTGCATGCTGCACAAATCCAAGGGTTCTATGACTTTCCGGTGGACAATCTGTATGGGTCGCCGACGTTGATTGATGCCTTGGTGGGCGATATGGACAAGACAACATCCATCGCGGTGGTCTCTCCCGATGCCGGTGGACACAAACGTGTCGAGGACATGATTGCTCGGATGCGCAAAAAAGGATTTCAAAACATCGAGATGGTCTACATGCACAAAGTGCGGGACAAGCTTACGGGCGAAGTTCTCAGACAACAAACCATTGGCGACCCGGGTGGACGGCACTGCATACTGGTGGACGATATGGGCGACACGTGCGGTACACTCATTCGTGGTGCAAGCAAGCTCCGTGAAGTGGGAGTACTTTCGGTTGTGGCAGCCATCACGCATGGTGTCTTTTCTCGAGACGCCATAGACAAACTGTGCTGTGACAGTTGTCCTATTGACGCGACATATGTGACTGATACATGTCTTGTCGATGTTATATCACCGGAAACTAAGATTAAGGTTGTGTCGGTGGCCAACGTGTTTGCTGATGCTATTCTTGCCAACCACAAGAATGAATCCGTTTCTCACTTGTTTGATTAAACACGAACATTGCGTTTTGTTTTTGTATCAGTGCCGGTGCACGTCATAACCTCCGAGGGTATAATGAGTAGCTGTAATGTGTGCAGCGAAGAGTCCAAATTTACGGGAACGTGCGAACAGTGCTCGGCTACAATATGTCAACGTTGTGCTTCCGATTGTGAAGAATGTGACGATTTGGTTTGCACTGTTTGCATGCCGCATTTAGAAACCATGTGCAAGTTGTGCAAAAGCAACCTTTGTTCTGCCGAAGGATGTAAAGCCCAAGCGAATTGCGGAATAGAATGGTGCATGAAATGCAGCGGCTCGTTTTGTAGCCAACACCAAAACGAGGATGATGAGTACTGTATCAAGTGCCGGCTTGAAAATTAGAATATCAAGTTGCCTTGTCGGCCAAGTACCACCCAAGGGTGATGAAACCAAGAACGGACATGAGTACAAACCAAGTAACAAGCACTGAATAAAACGCTCCAAGATCCGCCGTTTGACCGTTGCCAAGTTTAACTCTAGAATCTTCAAGACCAATCACCGAGATGAGCCATGGTTGAAACAACACCCGTCGTGTTGTATCTATGAGTCCCCACGTTACCACAGTAGCTACCATAACAATCATAATAACACCCGCACGATTATGCAGTGTCTGGATTTGCTTCATCATAGTCTCACCATTAGACATGTTGCTATCCCATACAAGTTTTTGTTTATTTCAAGTGTCAAACAAACGAATAGAACGATGGCGGTGGCACCATGCTGCGCGGTCGTCCGACAATGTGGTAATATGGATTGTAGTGATGCTCAGTGTTGAGACCGTGTGGTCTGTCAGCAGTAAAAGTAACAGGCATGTGCATCGGCAACTCCCACATACTTTTGCCTTTGTTCGTTTTGCGGAGAGGTCTCATGCGCATGTAGTCGACAAAATTTGGTAACAATTTCTTCGGACATGTAAAAAACAAATCATTGGCTGCGTTTCTTGTGTTGTGCGGGCAAATAGATAACACAGACTCGGTAGGGAGAACTTTAGGGTACGGAACAAGGTGATAGTGCAGGTCAAGCCGTGCCATCACAACATGGTCGTAGTTGTACAAGATCGCTTTGACATCATCAAACATGTTGATAATACTGTGAGCCTGAATGGCTGCGCGATCTTTGGGGTCATGAAACCGCATCATGATGATGTGCGATCCAAACACACCGACAAGTTTGTTTTGAGTGGTCTCTACAAGTTCTGAAACACAAGTGCCGTTAATAGCCACGTCCACATCGTACCCATGCAAAGGGTCCACCAGCATGGGCTTCAGTGTATCAAACGCAGCGTGCTGTTCGTCCACATTGGCACCAGAGGATGCATTCCGACCCGACCGGTACACATCACCACGAAGCAAGATGAGAACATTTGGCATGTCTTTGGAAAGGGTTTAACAAATATTTACTGTGTGATCGGCAATCTCAAGGATCTTAGTGAATTTTGTGTTGGGTGGTGGCGAATGGGAGATGAACAAGACAGCGACTCCGCTGTCGGAAATATCCTCAATGATCCGCATGACGCGTTTGACCGTGGCGGTGTCAAGATTAGCTGTGATTTCATCCGCAATAAAGAGTCTCATCGTATCCTTGCGTACCATGGCCCGCATGAGCGCCACCATCAATTGCTGCCCACCCGAGATTTTGGATCCAAACTTGCCCAAACGTTCGTCAATACCCACAAAGTCAATCTCGTACTTCTTGAGAAGTGCCTTGACCTCTTTGTGGGTGACGGTAGTGCCCATGGCCACATTGTCAAACAAGGTGGTGTTTTGGATGTCGGGTTTTTGTGGCACGTATACCACCAGTTTGCTCAGCTCGCGCCGACTGATGGTGGTGATGTCGCGACCCAGCAACCGAACAATTCCCTCGGCTGCCATGTGCATACCGTTGGCAAGCACCGCCATGGTGCTCTTACCACACCCTATTTTGCCCTTGACCAATGCATAATCATGTGGCAATATCTCAAAATTAACGTTGCGCAGGATGTTGTGAGTGCTGTTGCGGTATGCAAATGCCACATTGTCAAATTCTAGTACAGACTCATCCACGGGCGCCGAACCAGCTGGTTGCGGCGTTGCTTCAGGTTGTTTGTCTCGGGCCACCGCATTGGTTTCTTGAATGCGTTCCTCGTTCAAATCAAGGAAGTAACCGAGTTTGATCACATCACTGTTGTTTTGCAGAAGATATGGGTATGTAGACATTGCACTAAACAACACAGAGCGCGAGGTCATGAGCACAAACAGAATCGACATCATTTGATCCGTACCAATGAATCCCCGTTTCATCTGCGCGTACGAGTATAAGATCACTCCCACCATGAACACACCAACAAACACTTGGACAATTCCAGTAAAGTGATTAACACAGTTCATCGCCTCGAATGCGCGTTCCTTCTGCTGTTTGCCATCCACTTGTTGCTTATTCTTTTGATCTTGACGTGCATCAGTGAGCACAGTAGCTCGCAGTGTATCCAGTGTGTCCCCTTGACGCTCCATTAATCGCTCCTTTCCATATTCGGAAGCCACGAGTCCATCTTGGCATGTGTATGCCCCACCAACCATGATGCCGACCATTCCAATAAGCAGAGCCAAGACCACCGCACCGATCCGCACATCGGTGTAGAAGAAAAAGGCAACGACGGTCAACATGGTAACAGTTCCCGGAATCAGTGATCCCTTGAATTGTTTGATCAAATCAAAGATACCAAAAGGTATGTTGGACAGTTTGGTCATCAACGAGCTTACTTGTATGGGCTCGTAGTCATAGATACGACTTTGCACAACCGAATCGAGCATTTTTCCGCGAAGATACCCTTTGAAATCTGTAGATGTGAACGAGTCGAGATATAGCGAAATCATATAAGCCACAATCATAACGACAAACAGTCCAAGGATGAGCAAGAGCTTGGGCTTCCACGTCGAAAACGGCATGCCATCCTTGATGTTGTCCACCATTTGACCCGATACGGCAGGAATAACCACCACCCCGACCGGAAAAACCAGCATGGTGAGGGCATATCCTACCGTGACCAGGGGATGATCTTTGAAGTAGCCCACAATCACTTCAAGGTTGGACTGTCCCATCCAATCTATCCTTGCTGTCTGCCCTGTTTTTACAGGACGAGGTAGTCGTCGGTCAAGATTCCAATTTCAAGATCCGGCTCGGATATTGGCTTGCTCGGCTTGCGTTCTCTTGTTATGATGGTGGGTGGGATGCGTTTTTCCCATTCGGTTGGCGTATAGAACTTGGTTTCAGGGATGGGGGCGCAGCATGTGTACCAAAACCACCAAAAATATTCACTAATGACATGTGTGCAGTCCATCGCGTTTATGGTCACATTCACTAAACCATGGATCGGTTTCACAAGCTAATTGAACATCTCGGCATGGTGACGAATGAGAAAAACAACATGTACAAATTTGGGGCGTTCATGTGGCGCAGCCACGTTCTCTATGTAGTTGTCTGTAATGACTGCAACACACCAAACGTCACAACGGTCAGCGTCGACCCGAAAGGACAACCACTCGTGCTCACGGAAGACCAAAAGATCAAGTTCATTGAATGGATATCTAATGTTGAAGACAAGCACTGGGTACGTGACATGCCCCACACAGCAAGCATACAGGGTGATGAAATCAAAGTGCCTCGTTGGCTCGATGAATTAGTGGGCGAATTTTATGAGGTTGTCGATGACGCATAACTTGTGTGCATCATCGTATCGTCTGCCAACAATGACGCATAACCTAGCTGGTGATACAATGGCACAGGCCAAGATCGACCGAATAGTTTACAAAGGTGCGTTTCTTGAAGACGGAAAGAAACGATGTGTGATTGCACTTGGTATTCCAGAGGATGCTGAGGTGGTAAGTGAAGATTGTATCAATGGAAAGGAAAGGGCAAGCAAAGCCATTACTCTTGGAATCGCGTCCATGTCATACATGGATGATGTTGATGTTGAAAAACAAACGATTGTTGTGCACCCTCTGTGGCATAGACACGCCGTTGCATTGTTTTACCGCACAAACGGTTATTATGAATACAATGTGGGACACTTACAAACACCGTGGGACATGTTTGATCCCAACCCACATGTTACATGCGCGAGTGGGATCCATTTTTTCCAAGAAGTAGAGATGGCAGTAAAATATGGCATGACCAACGGCAAAAGATTCATAAAAAACAACAAGGCAAAGGTCAAGGGAACGGAAAGGGTTGTTAAATTTGCATTTGAACAAGCCGAACGTCATGATAATGGACAACGCTTGCTGCTTTGGCCCAGCACAGATCATTAAACTATAATTTCGTCATGTTATATTATATATTAATGTACAGCTTGTCAAGAATGTCACACAACCCTGCTGGTGATAGAATGGCCGAGGTTAAGATCACTCGAATTGTTTACAAGGCCGCTCTTCACGAAAATGGGAAGACACGTTGTGTGATTGCACTTGGTATTCCCGAAGACGCCCGAGTTATAGGTCATTATTTCAATGGAGGTGGAAAGGAAAGAACAAACAAAGCCATCACTCTTGCCATTGCTCCCATCACGTCTATACTTTCTGATGCTACCATTGCTACTACACCACCGACACGTATCCTTATTGTCTTGGCGCATGCAATGTGTCCGTCTGCTTCTTCGTTGATTTACTGTGTGCACGAAGATTACCAGTACACTGTAGGACACTTGCAAACTCCTGACAAAGAGTTTAATTCTGACTCGCGCGTTTCATGCGCGAGTGGTATCCATTTTTACGACATGTTAAAGACGGCAGTCAAATTCGCCTTCACCAAAAACAGTTCAAAGGAATTTAACATAACAGTGGCTACAAAAAGTACAGAAGACTTTGCCAAAATTGCAGAACATCAAGCCCAACGCTACAACGATGGGCATTCTCTGTTGCTTCCGCCCACAACAATGTAAACATATTAAACACAGATTACACACTAATATGACATCAACATATGCGTATCATTGATAACGGCGCACAACCCCACCGTAACAAATCATGGCAAAGGTTAAGATTGGCAAAGTGGTTTACAAGGGTGGTTTTCTTAAAGATATAAAGACGCCATGTATCATTGCGCTTGGTATTCCCATCGATGCTCAAATAGTTGCGCCGGAGGACAGTGGTGGTAAGCAGAGAACGAACAAGGCCATCACACTTGCTATTTCGTCTATAAGAAACAACCGAATAACAGACAAATATGTGATGGAAAAAGCGATAGGCCGATCTGCCGTCCCAATGTATCGAGAGCACAGATATGGCTACCGATACAAGGTTGGAAGCTTGCAAAAGCCCACGAAAGCATTTGATCCAGATCCAGAAATCACATGTGCAAGCGGAATCCACTTTTTTGCTACGATAGACTTGGCGCTTGAATACCTTGCCACAAACCGTGGGTATTCGTTAGGGTGGCCATTAAGAATACTTGGTGCCGGCATAGAAAACCGAGAATTGTTTACCGGTTTTGTAAATAGCCAAGTACAACGTTACAACAATGATCGGACTATACTTCGCGGGTATAACGGCCTCAAAGTGAAATTAGCAAAGTGTCTTCGGAAGCGAATATCGCCCAAATTAACTCTTGTCTGAAATAAATTCCAATAATGATCATCGATTTTTGTCATAATGATCATTAAGTTTTGTCATTATGTGATTGTTGCGTGGACGAGAACGTCAGAACCCCGTAATTTTTGGACGTGGTAGTATCAGGAGGAGCAAATGCAAAGGCGTCAGACAGGGGGGCGTCGCCGTGCCGGAGCAGTCATCCGAGCCAAACAACACAGTGTCCGAGATGCGAGAACGGCATCACTATTGGACGCAGCGTTCCAAGAGGCCATCGGGGACAGCGTGTTTGTGCACACGGGATTTGGAGGTCTGGATCCCAAAGTTTACAACAAAGAGAGTATGGTTCCGATGGCCACCGGCGCGTGGGCCCAGCCGTTGCCGTACCGTGTGCTTGCGCGAAGCTCTGGGGTGTTTGGAGGTTCCATCACTTTGCAGTCGGGGACGAATCCGCCCGTGAGATTCAAGAAGAGCGCCATCAAGAGCACGCTTCAGAAAGCGGTGCGCCGCCAAGACTTTGAGCTCGCAGACAAGGGATTAACACTGTACTCGGAGCTGCTCGGTGACGATCCGCGACCAGCCGATATCACATGGCTTCGGAACCGCCTTGTAATCATCGCAGCCGAGGACGCTGCACACAGTGCAGGCGGTATTCAGCACGCGATCGATCTGTGGCGCCGCGGGACAGACTTGCCGTGGCCGATACTCGAAGCCGAAGCACGGCGCGTCCTGTTTTTTCTTTGCACCCATGGCACCTCTCGTCTTCATTCGTGGATGCGGGCCTTCTACCGAAAGAACCCGCCCGCCTCGCCGATGCCCCATCGTGTGCGCGACATTGTCAATGCTATACAGCGCCGCCTGAATCCCGGAGGCAACCAGGATGAGGCACCCGCGTTTGTCGACGGCATACAATCAAACCCCGATGCCAAAGCGTTTCGTGCTGTGATGCTTGCGCAGGCGAAGCGCTCTGCGGATCCGATGCGCCGTATATTCTTGGAGCGACTCCACGAATTTGTCAAGACACGCACGCTTATTGACACGAAAACCAAAACGCAGAACAACGACTCTAACTTCCTCCATCGAACTCTTGTGTATTACTTATATGGTGAGATCGCCGACCTTGGTGAGGGGTTGTCTACGCCACCTTTGCGGCGGTACGACACCATGGCCGAGCCTTTGCCCGACTTTGCAGTCAATGACATTCACGTCAACCCTCACGCCAAAAAGACAAAGGGCGGACACAAGCGGTTCGCAGAGGTTGGGTCTTTCATCGTCAATCCCATGGTGCAACAACACCATCTGTTGTACGCGCAGAGCTATTTTGAGCAAAAGGGGGTCGAAGGAGAAGCACTGGTCGAGTTGATGCGTGGGCTTGGTGGTGACGGGCCGGCTCTAACAGAGTCGGAGGACAGTGATGGTATTCACATTATGGGCGACGACAGCGATGACAGTGACGAAGGTATTCCCATTATGGTCGACGACAGCGACGACAGCGACGATAGTGACATCGTTTTGCCCCGTTCCAGAAAGCGGTTGCGGCGAGTTATTGACGATGAAGAGGATGATGACGACGACACACTTGTACTGTCACCGTCGCAGCTCCGGATGAATGCATCCAGGCATTATGTGGCAGGTATGGTGGGAACGCTCAAGGCGCCAACGTTTGTGCATGGCGACCTGTTTGTCAAACTGGTCCCTCAAACCGCTATCCAGGAGGCCGACTACATCGCAAACTGTTTTCGCTCGCTGCGCATGGCGGGCCTCTCGGCTCCTGCCGATGTGCGGGTGCGACCGTGCATTGCGCACCCAGCATTCTTTGAGAAGCTCGCGAGCACAACCCCAGATGACACACGTCGGGATGCTCAAGTCACAAGTTGGACGAAGCGTTTTAAACAATGCCTCGCGGTGACAATGGCGACCGTCCAAGACCCTGTCAAATCAAACGATTGGTTCCGGAGAAAAGGGGTGGATCCGTACATTCCAGAGCTTGCACGCATACTCGTACACCGTCGACTTGTGCAGACGTCGGACAATAACGGGTCAAACGTCATGTACGAACCACGGAGTGGTCGGCTGTACTCGGTGGACTTCAACTACTCGCCAAAATCAAACGCCGGGTTCCTGATGGGCGGATTCACTAAGGAAATCTTATCCAAGGTCAACGTATACATCAACACGCACCGCCACGAGATGAATGTGTTTATAGACCACGTTCAAAGCCAAGGCTTTGATTTTGTCGACATGGCATTTGCAATATGAGTAAAGTTTATACACAAACTATTAAATAAAAGGAAATGAATGAAACAAATGTGTTGGTTCCATTCATGGGCGTACCTACGATTGGAACAATATATTGATATCTCCTATGGAGCACACTTACCATCCACCAAGGTGTATTACAAATGCAAAACGTGCGGCAAAATAAAAACGGTGCATCATTACAATGAAAAGCTGAACGATGCGGACTTCTTCCAAAGTCAGCCGGACATTGAATACGAGGATGAGCATACTTTGAGGAAACTAAGGGAAATTATGGTGTTGTGGGATTCAATTGGAGTTAATGCCAAAGATGTGCATTCGAAAACATTGCTAAAAGAATTACAAGCGATGTCAGTACCAAAGCATCTGGAAAAAACACACAAACAATGTTGCCAATTAGCACACAAATCAATTGAAACGAAAGTCTATTGAGATTATGTGATACTACCAAATTCAAATAATGATCATTGTTTTTCGCCACATGGTATATCATTGCAACATCCTTATAGACCCACACAACCCACACGAGCCATGCAGTACACAGACGGAACAGTCGAGGGGTGGTGTGCTGACACGGCTGAAGAGGTTCCGGCTATTCTTGAGAAACATGGTGTGTGTATTCTTCATAACGTACTAACATCTGCACAGTGTGATGAAATGCGCGACAAGGCATGGGATACCTTTGAAACCATTACGCAGGATATGGATGTGCCACTCAAGCGCGACAACTTGGCCACGTATGCAACCCTCAATGTGCTTAATCCGCATCATGGTATGTTGCACCAGCATTTTGGTGCAGGCTATGGGTTGCACGGCACGATGCTTCGCAACATGATCGCGTGTTCTGAACCGTTTGCCAAGATTTGGGATACGAAAAAGCTGTTGGTAAGTTTTGATGGTTGCAGTTTTGCCCCTCCACTCGTCAAAGAGGACACGACAGACGAGTCGACGATGATGCACCTTGACCAGAGTCTGCACCCGGACTCGCGCGGAAAGAAGAAGTGGTTTCAGTCATGGGTGACGTCTGAGGATGTGAGTGATGGTGATGGCACGTTGCAGTTTATTGCCGGTGGCGCACACAGGTTGCACAAGGAGTTTGCCGAGTACACTGACGTGTGTCAAGATGAGCGAGTTTGCAAGCAGCTCAAGAACAAGTCGGATTGGTTTGTTGTGAGCGACAAGAAAGGCATATCAGCCGAACTTCAGTGGTACCTGGACAAGGGTTGCAATGTGCGGCGCATCAAGTGCCCTAAAGGTTCTATGGTGTTTTGGGACTCGCGGGTTCCACACACTGGTGTGCATGGCAAACGTACTAATCTCCGAAATGTGGTATACCTGTGTTATTTGCCGGTTGAGCGGTGTGACGCCCCAAATTTGATGGCCAAACGCAAGGAAATGCATAACCCAGACGCCGGTGACCGTTATTTACGCACGTGTGCGCACCCTCCGGACAAGATGCGTATGTTTGCGGTTTACCCTATTGTGTGGCCTCGCAAGCCACGTGCTGCAATGGACGAATACTTTTCCAAAGTGTCGTTGCCTCCACACCCTGAATACAACGAACATGGCAAACGCGTATGCGGGCTTTGCCCATGGCCAAGATGTTAGGCTTCGAGTAGTATTCCTACACTTTATTAAAGTTTTATGCGACGTGTGTCTTTTCCATTCTTTCTCGGTAATAACGGTTACGCTCCGAGTTGGAGCCGGCCGAATCATGTTCGCCTACAAATGTTAAATAGAGCCCAATGGGTGCGTCATGCTTGGGGTATGTCGCAGGACCGTCAAATAGCACAATATCTCCAATAGTTGTTTCAATTGGCTTGCAATCGGTTTTGGTTTGAGCCTGGGTATATGGTACGAGTGGTACCAGTGCAGTGATGTGCCACTTGCCGTATGGAAGCACGGTAGTTGAATAGGTGTGGGAAAGAAACGAAACATTCTTATAACACACGAGGTTAACCTCATCTTTAAACAAGTGGCAATACTCGCCGGTCTCTCGGTTTATCCAAGATCGAGCGTTCTCGACAATTTGGAAAAACGCAGTGGAGAAGCATTGATCAGTCGGAGGAAGGTCTACAAAGCGTTCGATTCGGGCAAGTTTTGCGTAGTTGTCGTCATAATAATCATAATACCGCAAGAGCTGGGTGTTGTCGCCACATACGGATGCTTGGCGTACCTTGTCGGCAAAACTACGGACCATGGTTGGCCTTAACGTTTGTTTTATCACTGTGATTAGGTTGGACATAATCAGAAGCCCTGACGCAATATGAATAATATAGTTGTTTTGTAGACAGATGTCATGGATATTTACGAAAAAATAGCTATTGCTGTGATTGTATTGACAATCTTGGCGTCGTTTGCCATGTCAGGGAGTGCGCTGGTCTTATCGATACCGGTATCATCGGCTAACAATGTTCCTGTTCCGACACCACCACCATCACAATCAAGCAGCACGTTTGGGTATTTTAATTGGCAAAACGCATATGTACAGGTTGAGACCTTGACTGTTGATGGCAAAACGTACAAACCTATTAATTGGAATGATTGGGACTATAACAACCCCCCAACAATACCGAAAGACATCACCTGGATTCCAATCACCAAACCGACCACCGTTGCATGGAAAGGAATGCAAAACCCATGGACTGGTAGTTGCAGTATGTGGGCAAACAAATGCAAGGAGATGTCGGGATCTTTTGTTGCTTATCCCAACGACAAGTTATATATCATGGCATCATTAAGCAAAGATGTAGCACTGATGAAGCACACCTCCAACCCGTTTGCAACTCTGGGAAAGTAACATGTTTAAGCTCGTGCTTGAATCCACCCTCCATCGTCTTGTTCGGCATAATCAAACTCAAAGCCGGCCTCTTCCATCAGTGCAACTGTCTTGTCAAAGTCGTAGTGGCTCTTGTACACATTGGCATCAACCCATTCTTTTTCGGTGCCATCGAGTCCACTGTACAGGAAACGGCCACCGCCCTTGAGCCACTCGCGAATCTTGCGAAACATGTCAATGTGTTCCCTGCGCGGAAGGTGCTGTATGGAGTGGTTGGCCACCACTACATCGAATGTGCGCACCTTGAAATTGCATTTGTCCATGGACTTGTTGTAAAGCTTGGCCGCCGGCACGTTCGTTGACGACATGTCAATCATTTCTTTCGACGAATCGACGCCAACAGTGTGGTAACCGCAGTCGGCAAACTCCTTGAGAAATGGGTAACCGTTGCCACATCCCAAGTCCAAGATGACGGGCGCTTCAATGCAGGTGCTAGGGTCGGGACATTGTTCCATCAACCGATCAATCCGTTTTTGAAGTTGTGGTGTCCCACTTGGGTCGGAACGGAATTTTGCGCAATATGTGTTGGCAATTCCGTCGTAATTCACCGATGTCATGATGACGGGGGTGGTAGGTTGTGGTGGTGCACATTACGCAACTCGTGTGTCAATATGTCCGAACCAAAACGCATCAAGATCGATATCAATGATAAAATAGACCCAGAAGTTCGCTGTCGTAATGAGGGGGCCGACTACCTTGCCAAAGTCAACGCACGTCCAGTGGACGCTCGAATCGAGTACAATGATGAAGATCACTTGTATTGGTACGACGGTGTGCTTGCACCGATAAGCGCCACAACAGCTATTAAAAAGGCATTCGATCCAAATGACGAATTTGATCCGGATGAGGCTATTGACAAATGGTTTGGTTATTGGGTCAAGTCCGGACCCAAAAACGAACACTACCAACTGCTCAAACAGTACACGGACGGCATCATCACCAAAGTCGAGGCTTCCGAAGCCATCAAGGCCAAATGGAGCACGGCAGGACCTTTTGGCACGGAGATGCACCGACTCATTGAAATCTTTATGAATGAGCAGGCCATGCCCAAACAACCTGAAGGCGGCACCGTAGCAGATCGGTTTCCAACAGACCTGACAAAGGAAGTGGTGGTTGAGTTTAAGCAATTTTGTGATTGGTGGAAAGAGTGGGCTGCTCCACGAGGAATGGTGCCATATCGTACCGAACTATCGGTTGTATGGATTGGGAAAGAAGGCCGGTTTGTGTGTGCCGGTCAAATCGACGGGGTGCTCAAGGACAAGGATGGAAACTATTGGATCTTTGATTGGAAGCGGGTCAAACCAAAGAAGTTACTGACCATATTCGAAAAGGCATGGAAAAATGCCCGGGCATATATGTTTCCAGACATCCCAGCAACCGATTTTCACAAGTACAGCTTCCAAGCATCAATGTACTCGGTGATGATGAATCATTCCCACGGTATTGATGCCGGCAACCGACTACGGGTGGTACGAATGCATTCGGAGATTGGCGAAGCACAATTTATAGAGTGTGTCGACTACCGCAAGGAGGCAGTAATGCTACTGCAATCACTAGAGGAAGACCAAATTCTCGCAGCTGCCCAGGCATCAGAGGACACGTCTTAGTTCCATGGCATCTTTTGAATGCTTAATAAAACACCAAACAGTAAATGTGCCAATAGCAAAGCTCCAATTAACAGTGGGCTCACTGTCTTGTCTCCTCCCACTAGATAGGCGATGCTAATAGCCACAACCGCTGCCGACACAACAACAGTTGATATTGGGCGCCACCACCGGCATCCCTGTTTCACCGAAAAGTATAACGACGCCGCGAACGCAAGGGTACCAAGCACCAGTCCAATCCATGAGGTGGTTGCGGGAAGATACCATGCCATTGCAATCAGCGCCACCACAAAAACAAGACGCACTGGAACACAAACCGAATAAAACAGTCTCATACGTTGTGCTGGGTTGTACCCACTACGTTCGAAAAACCCACCACACTCGGCCATTGGTCTAAGTTGTTGAAGTTTAATTTTTAATCAAGAAAACCCGTTGGGGGAGATCCTAAAAAGGGAAACGCTTATTGATATGTCTTACCAGCACCACCGTGCTTGTACGTCAGGAAGTTACGGCCGCAACCGTGAACATTGATGATGTGTGCACCAATGGTATTGGTACTGTCGAGCGATGTGGTGACGTTACCAATGAGGTACACGTGATCCATCTTGGACACATTCATTGCGCCGTTGTAGTCGGTACTGAATGGGTCCGTGGAGAACGTGATCATGTAGATCTGCGTTTGTGGTGCTGCGTAACCATAGTCATGGTACGAGCACGTACGGAAGTAGTCCGAGTCCATCACTTGATGACGGTCGTTGCCGTTGGCCTCGAGCTTCCAGTCACCGTAGATGTCACCGGATTTGGACACGATTGAGACATCGTAGATACCCTCGGTGCCAACGCGATCAAGTCCACTCTCTGTTGTGATCATGGCTGTGTACGCATCGACCAGAAGTTGATCAAGCGCAAACTGACCAGTCATGTCGCGCATTGGTGTCAGAGCTGGTACAGTCTCACCTGCCGAACCAGAAGTGGATGTTGCGCCGATGGTACCATCTTGTGGGATGTACGATGAGTAGTTGAACCAATCTTTGCCGGTCTTGTTGTTCTGCATCTGCGTGTTCCAGAGGATTGTTGAGATGGGACCGACAAGGGGGATGGCCTTGTTGAACACCGAGTCGCTTGACGAGAAGGTGTGCGACTGCCAATCCTTCATCATGACGTCCGTGTGCTGTCCGTGGTTCATGTAGACCTTACGCTCCTTGGCTGATACCTGCGCACCACGGAAAATCATCTTGAATCCAACCGAAGTGTTGGACAAAGCAACGGCTCCATTGAGGGCGTTGATGTCTGGATTGGATGTGAGGACAATATCAGTGATGGCACGTGTGTCAAACTCGATTGTGACGGTGTTGAGTGACACCGCAGCAAGAATGAGGGCAACGGAAACGTCTTCGGTGAACCACAGAGGAACATCAACGTACGCCTTGTGCGCGTTGGATGCCCAGAGAACAGCCTGCTCTTGCGAATGGAACGAACCAATCATGTCCATCTGCTTTTGTCCTTTCTTGCCAATGGTTGACTCGAGACAGTTAAGCAGGTCACCAGTGAGCTTGGTCACGGGCTGACCGGCAATGAGGAAACGCACCTCTGTGAGGATGGCGTGACCGACAGCTGGGACCCAACGAACCCAATAACCGGCCATGACAGAACGACTCACACCAGCTCGAACTTCCTCCATCACAGCGTAGTGGTCAGTGGTCAAATCTGCACGGTCTGTGAGCTCGTACGCATAAGTTGTGGTGCTGCCAACAGCAAGCTGAGCTGCTGTCAATGCCGGCAACGACATTTGAATTCGACAGCCAAAGCATACATCAAACTTACGCGGGAATGCGTGGACATTTCCGGTAGAGTTAAGCTGTGCCTGTCCAATGGGCGAGACAAGTGCAGTGTCGACGGCAAATGGTGCCTTCTTTTGAATCTTCTTGAGCCATGGTGTCTGACCATCGCTGGTGATGAAACCGGTGTCAATTTGCCCCTTTGAGTAGAGATCCGCTTGAGCCATTGCTACCGAACTAGTTGCTGTCCGGAAGGACACCTCTTTTTTGCCAATGGTGCTCTTTGCAAAAACAAAACGATGACACTTCTCATACTTGAGATGCAGCCCACCGATGGTCTTACCAAATTCGAGCGCACCTGGTTGATCAAGACCAGAGCGGCGCAGTTGGGAAAATCCGAGCTACCAATGACCTCCACGGGCATCGACGTGTACGACCCCATCGAGGTGGCCGAAAAAGAGCTCGAAGACGATATGTTGCTCGAGGACAGCACGACGACAAAAACGAGACCACCCTACAGGAAGAAGCAATGGGCGTGCCTACCGCCGAGCTCCCCACCGCCCACGAACCTTCCAAACTCCATTATGTTCCCCGACGGCCTGACAAAGGCGCCGTGTCTAAAATCGAAACTACCGGTCTCGGAGGACAAGGGCGCCGTATTTCCACAGTGAACGAGAGCGGGGTTGAAGACCTTCCAACCAACATGGTGGCTGCCGCCGTTGACATTTGCACAAATCACCACAAGTCCATGGTGTTTGGGGCTTCTGGTGCATCGTACTATTGTGCCCCAGTTCGCAAAGACAACAAAATCATCGGAACCCTCATTGCTGAGGACAAGAGCAGCATGGTTCCAGACGCTCTCATGGAGATGTTGCGAGCGTCTGCTAAAATTTGAGGGAGTGTTGTATCAGGGACAGCATGCGGCTGATTGTCGTGTTTTACAAAGGATCCTGCGGGTTTTGTCACAAACTGATCAATGAGCCAATTGAAACACTTCCAACAGAGCTTAAAGCCGAAGGGTTTTTGTTTGTGGATGCGGCGGCCGATCACCCCAACCACGCGGCCTTCATGAGTGGGCTCTTTGACAAAACCCGCGGAGTGCCACAGACCTATGTGGTGGACATGGATGTAAAAGCCAAACAGGTAGGATTCAAACCGGCCAAAGACTTTACACAAACATTAGTCGCACAAATGGGGTGACCGCCACCACTCTCATCCCCCATAGACACGCCAAACCCCACCGCCGATGTCATCACGCGATGGGCGAATTTGAGCGTAAGGGTATTTTATTAAAGTATGTGAAGCTGTCTGCTAATGACGCTCTTAAACCAAATTTTCTCGACAAAGTTAAAACGGTGTGTCGGCGACGGCCCGATCACGCCCTTAGTCAACAAGCCCTGTCCATCTTTTCCCACAGCCTCGCCAAACAGGCGTACTTGCAGTTTTGCGTCACTGATGGCAACTATTACGAAGCGGTAAACGTCAATCCGTCGGACGACACGCGCGAAATCAAGCGCGTTGCGAAACGCCTCTTGCTTACTTACCATGTGGACAAATGGGGTGACAAGAACAAGATTGTGGAAACCTTTGCCACCCAAATCACCCAGTTCCTCAACAACGTTCGGGATGTTCTGGAAGACCCCACCAAACGTCGCGAATATGACCTATCCTACGACGCCGGGTCTGGGGATGAGGCCGATGAGGTGAGTGAGGTGGACAGCGAAGCCGAAGCGCGCGAATTCTTTGGCGGGGGACGCAAAAAGAAGAAGCGCAAAAATCAAGAAAGTGAGATCCGGAAGCGTGTACACATATTGACACTGCGCGAGCTGTACATTGGCAAAACGGTTCAAAACATTGACATGGGTGGGGGCAACAAAGCCACTATTCAAGTGCCGCCGAGAACACTGCCCGGGTGGTCTACTATTTTGGCGCCACCGGGCCGAGAAGCGGTTCGAATTGTGTTTGACGTCAAGCCCGAATCACTGGGGACGTTTTACGTAGATGAACACAAACGACTCTGTCGCGAGGTGGAGATTGAACCCATCAATGCACTGTGTGGCCGAGGTGATATTGTTACTACTACTCCCGACGGCCGCAAAGTCAAGGCCAAACTCACCAAACCCGTCAATCATGGCGACACCGCGTTTGAGTTTGAAGGCGAGGGATTTGGCAAAAACGCAATGTTTGGTATTGCTGCCGTGCGCGGACGCGTTTTCTTGTCATTTCCTATGCGTGAGCGTATTTGGAATGCTTATAAAAACGATTAAATGGTGTGGTTTGAGTTTGCTACATTGACTCAACTGTTTGTTGATGCCCCTGTGGACCTCGGCGATGTTTACCTGAACGTGGCGGTGGCATTGTCCTCGATTTATATTGCACAGGATCGTCATCTCTTGAACCCTATACCTTTTTTGTGGTCAGGTCCTATCTATAGAATTGCAACTCATCTCCTCATCACTGAGAGTATATATTGGACAACACACAAGTCATGTTGTTTTGTAGGAAATTATGTCAATGACACGGGGAACAAAACATTTGTTTCCCAATTTAGCTGTATTGGTTTGTTGGACCATTGGACACGCTCGGCTATAATTGATAGATTAAAGTAATACACAAGACGTAAAAGCTTTGTACGTATATTTATTATGACATGGTCTGGTTCGAGTTGGCCACATTGACTCGGCTGTTTGTTGATGCTCCCGTGGGCCTCGGCGACATTTACTTAAATGTAGCAGTGGCATTGTCTTCAATCGATATTGTGCGCAGCCACGAGGATCCGCACGAGCTGCCCAACCAGGCAATACCTTTTTTGTGGGCAGACCAAACACAATTTTCTAATATTGAGAATATATATTGGATAACAACAAACAAGTCAGAACGTCGTGTGGGAAACACCATAAGTAACTTGGAAAGTACAATATTTTCTTATGTGAAGAACAACATGGGAAACAAACAATTTGTTTCCTCTTTTGACTTTGCTGATCCATTAGACTATTGGACACGCTCGGCTATAATTGATAGATTAAAGTAATACACAAGACACAAAAGAGTTGCATGTATATTTATTAATAACATGGAATGCAAAGCATGTAAAGAGAACAACGAGGTCGAGCGCCGTCAAAAGCGATGGCTGAAGAGTACTCGGTTGTGGCGCGCCATGACAAAGTCACCGTATACCAAATGCGAAATTAAGCACCACATTCCGCAGCAAGGTGGCTGCCGCCGTGCCGTCATATGGCGACATATTCAGCTTGGACTGGATATGTTTGGACGAAAACACACGTGCAAAACAAAATAAATATTTATTTGAGCTTGCGAAAGGTAATGACAATCGATTCGCAATAAGGGAGATTGGATTTGAACTGTGGGCGAAGGCCATGCAAGTGTGTGGAAAGAGGGCCTACAAGAAGATCGCCATTGCGAAGAGGCACATCTACTGCCGTTCCCATCATTTGTTTGGGTCCGGGGTATTGATTGATGAAGAACCGACGCACGACCTCACGCCCATTGTCCGGATTGGTGTGGAATGCAGTCGTGCTTATCGATGCAATATCCCTCGTATGGTCAAAATTGGGCTCGTTGTCCAAGTGCGCGCTTAACTTTGACGATGGCTCACCCGCTTCGCAAAGGTTAATCAACGCGCAATCATACAAAACACCCGTCTCAATCACCACCTTTTCAAGAATGAACTCGAGTAGTTTGGTTGATTGTTGTGCCTCTAGTTGTTTTTGATTGAATTTATAAGCCGGTACACCTTCTTCAAAGGCTACAAACGCATATCGGATGCTCCCGGGTGTTTCTTCGCCACCTCGGTACGGGTTAACTCTGGGTTGTGGCTTGCTAGGCCACAAAGGCATCAGATCCTCTTTCAACCAATCATGTTTAATGTCAAGGAACCCCTGCTTTACACTCCACGGGCACTCTCCATCGGCCATGGTTGCGTCGGGTGTGTGGGCATGCCGACACCATTGTTATTATTATGATGAACAATAACAATGACCATCAATCATGATGATCATCAATCATGATCATCATGATAATATACTTCATTTGAAACACGAGGGACCGGTCACACCCACACATCCCCAATCACTACGCCATGCCTCCAGCTTCAGTTGTCTGTCTTGTTCGTGTAAACGAAAATGGTGACACGGAAACCATTGTCACGAATATCAATAATATCAGGCTTGCTGCTCTACTCAAAACTCTAGTGCGGAAACTGAGGACAGGCCATTTTATGCCATCAGAAGTGTATGGCAGATGTATCGAGCTCATGGGACGCGACAGGGTGCGGGGAAGCATCGCCATCACAACCAAGTACAAATCACCGAAGGAAGCATTGGATGCAAACAAACCACGAAACGAACTTGCTGTAGGCGAACGTGGGACGTACGGTTTGTTGATGATCAACATGAGTAACCCTCTCATGTCGCGCGCCGACGTCTACTACCGCTACAAAGACAAATGGACCAAGAGCATACTATCTGTAGCATAACATTAAAGCAATTTTAACTTTTTGAGTTGAGGTATGGATCCGCGCATGGGGTAGAATCCTACAACAGTCAGTGTGTCGGCAGCCACTTGGGTTCGACCTAGATCGCGCACCTCCACTGTGTTTGGCAAACTACTGAGCTGCTCCAGTGTCTTGTTGTCCGCTTTGAGCACGATCTTCGGGCATTGGTGCCGTTTGTATTGGCGCCACAGGGCTGTTTTCTGACACTGTTGGGTGATGTCCTGTACCGCGTGCCCCACCTGTGCCGCTATTTTGCCCGGTGTCATGTTGGCTGAGCTGTTGATCACCAAGTACATTTTGATCTCGTCCGTCCCTGACATCAATCTCTTCTTGCTCCATCTCTTCTTGTTGCATCTCTTTGATAAAAACATCAAGGTATCGTTCTGTTTCCTCATCCGATTCGTCCCAAACCTCTTGGGCCATTGCCATCAGTTGTTTTTCCGTTAATTTGGCTGACATTTTTGGTTGTACGTGTCAAGCTTCAAATTTCGTTTTTGATGCCGAGGTACCGGTCTAAAATATCATCGACAGCATCTTCCATGCAGCACCTGTCTTGAATATAAAGAAGATCGAGCAACTCTTGTTTGCCTTTGGGGTCCTTGGCAATATCAATGACATTGTCCACATGCATTCCAAGTTTGGTAGCATACTCGCAAGCGCGACCATAGGACTCGACTTCTTGTTTCTTGATGTTCTTCTTGGCTCGCTCATTCTGATCCGTCATATTCTTGCGGCCACTCAGCATTTTGTTCATGACTGGGTCATCATAAGATACTTCCATCTCCCATTGTGCCCAGATCGGCTGCAGGACTTTGAGCCACCCTCCGGTCTTGGCTATGCAATATGTTGTGCCATCGAGATCCTCGGCCGTTTCCTCAGCCATTTCCTGGGTGGCATAAACTCCACATATTTGCATCACAGGCTCCACCATGCCGTCAACAGCAGCTATATCACCGGTGCGGTCGTCACTGTCTGGATGAATCACTGCGAGCATGTACTGCTCCTTTATGAGTTCTTTGGGTGGAGCAGTTGGCACAATCATCTTTTGGTCTTTGCAACCCAATAGATCAGCATCGGCTGCCGCAATCGCAGCGTCTTCGTCCTTTTTGATGATGGTGCCCTGGTGGTAAAGTTCATCGATTGGGATCCCCGATATCTTTTTCATGAAGCGCACCCACCGGAGCTTGTTCCACTCTTTGGATAACTGCTCTGAGAGCGTGTGTTCTTTCTTGTAGTTGAACATGTCACGTCGCGTGCGCTCTGACCGTTCGCTGAACTCATCCATTTCGCCCAGTTCGTCCGATATGGTGTTTTCGAGGCCCCTCTTGATTTTTGCCGCATCCTTTGGAGTGGCCGAGATAACAAAGGCCTCGTTTTGCACGACCTCGACTACCTGAGGAACATCCTTCAGCATTTCCCGCATCTTATCTCTTGCAGCCTCCGATGCCACAGCACGGATGGGAAGAATCATGGGCTCTGATGTCTCTGTGCTCGGGGCCACTTGAACAAAAAAAGTGTGAAATGACGCCATGACGTATTATTCTACCAGAGATTCAATACCACAAGGTTGCCACACTGTTGCGTAATTTCCGCAGTCAACCAACTCGTGTGCAGCACCAAACCTCACACATCGTGCCAACAGCATCATGAGCTCAACCAAAAAGAAGGAAGCCACTTGCTTTCTAGACTTTAACGTAAATTCGCTCGGCGATTGCCGAAAGCCAACAGCATCTGACCAAGGGTCGCATGACAACTGCTGGTTGGCTGGTGGTAGCAAACAGTTTACCATCTCTGTTCCAATATGCCAAGAGGTTGTCGACCCCGACGCGGATGCAACAGACCGTGTCGAAGCACTTCGCCAATACTCTCGTATCATGGGGGACCTTCACCTTGTGGGTGGGGACTTTTCTAAACCAACGGACCAGCAACAAGCATTTCTCATTCAGCCATCAATGATGCGCTTCTCCAAGCGGGATGATGGCAAGTGGGTGCCTGATGAAGACGGTGTGTCGGTCGTGGACAAGTTTAACGAGATTGACGATTGGTGTTTGGATCAGTACGTGAAGCATCAACAAGAGTGGTTTGGGCAGACCAAATCGATGGAGACATGCAACGACCGTCAGCGCGCTATCTGGAAGCCGGACAAGAAGAACACTGGTGGTGATCCGTGCTTCAACGCCCGAGGCTTTCAGTTCTCGGACAAATCTGATGGCAACACCAAAGTGTTTGTTCAATCGCCCGATGATTTTGGCGACTTTGAGGAAGACTGTTCGTTCAAGGATATTCCAAAAGGCTCTGTTGCGATCCTCACGATCGATATCAGTGGTATGCGAATCAAAGACGACAAGTTTGGACTCATCACTCCAACCATCAAAGAAGCATACATCCTTGTGGGCGGCTCGGGCGAAACAGCACCGGCCACGGCGGATGGTGTCCATATCCGGATCAAGAAGTCGACAGCCAAGGACCGCGCAAAGAAGATGGTCGAGGAGGCTGCTACGGTGCCGGATCCGGGCACGGATACCATGATCAATGTCGGACCACTCGTTCCGGACGCGACGGGCGCGACAGACGCGACGGACGCTACCGGGGGCGCTGAGGACTTCTCTGAGCCGGATACCCCGTAGAATTACTAGCGACATACTCACAACTTTTTTGGTTCAGTAAACAGCAGTAGTCGTGAGGACATGGTTGAACTCTCCGAGACAGGCATTGCGCTTATTTGCTCCCTTTTTCTCTTAGTTGCAGTCATGATCACAGTGGCCATCTTTGTAGCACGAACGTCATGTAAGGGGGGCTCTTCGTCTAAGAATAGTTATGCGCCTTCTGTAAACGCGATTCAGCCCGCTATTCGAAAGGCAGCGGCCTCTGCTATCAAAAAAGCAGGCAGTCTCATCAAAATGGAAGACCCCGACATGAACGGTCTCTACCATGTTGGGGAAGATATTAGCCACGACGCCACAAACGGTATGCGACAGCATGTCGAGGTGGAGCTACCACCTGAGCTACAGATGCTGTTGGAAGCTTCGGCCAATGGATTTGAGTCAAAGCCACTCGGCGGAAATGGAACGGTGTATGGCTCTGGGTCGGGTGGGTCGGGCGAACGCAATGTGATGGATGCCATCACTTGCACCTATCCATCAATCTGCGAACAAGTGTGTAACAACCAACCTTTGAGTTCAGAGTTGCGTCAAGATACACAACAGTTTGAGGCTCTCTGCCCTTGCGAATTGGTTCATAACTGTATGAACTCTGGAAGCGGTACACCACTCTCACCAGTAATGTAAAACACGTGTTTATGTTATGTATAGTAAAAGAGCAAATCATTTCCACAATCAAACATGATAGTCTGCACTGTCTCCCCATCCCCGTTTGTATCATAGACAAAATCATAGAAATCCGAAGTCACCAGTAGCGTGTAGGTGTGCATTCCCCACTTCCCTTCGTGTTTGTTCCACTTTTTGATACTCGAGGGTATCTTACCCGCTTTCTCAATTGCATCCATGTCCTGGGTGCACCCAATAGTTGGGACTATGGTCATGCCTTGAACCTTTTGTGGGGTGCACGTTGCACATGGTGGGCAGGCTGTACACTTCGATGCCTCCTCCTTGACCTCGGGTTCGGGTTCGGGTTCGGGCTCGGTCTTCTTCGTCAGCTCGTTGAGCAAGTCGTCTTCGTTGAGGTAATAGTACCCGCGTTGCGATCCCTTGACAGCTTTGGTAAGTTTGATAATCAGGCCTTTGTCCATCAACATTGTTAAGATTGACGAACTTACTTCTTTGATCGGCATCTCATACATATCAGACAAGTGTTGGCGCAATTCACCGGCCTCGCGGATTCCTCTTTTAATGGCACCAAAGACGACGCTCAAGTTCAGGAATTGTTCATCGTCGATTCGCATTCTTCCGCCCATGACGCCACCAGGGGTCATGCCACTTTTTCTTTGGTTTGCATCAAAAACATACAAATGGTCATGGAAATGATGTACACTGTCAGCAATACTAAAGGTGCGTAATCGGGTGCTGAAACCGTTCGTGTTACCACTGTCGTCGAGCAAGAATACGGGTTTTCCAAAAACTCATCAATGGTGTAAATATCCACTGGATCCCTTTCCAACAAGGTTGGGACCGGAGTTGCCAACGCCGCCACAAGAAAAAGAGTTAGCATGCTTTAATCAATGTTAAGTGTTTGTGACGCTCGCATGATCAACACCACAACCACAATAATGGTAATCAATAAAAATACACCCGAAACCGCCAATATGGGCATAGCAATTGTCATGCGTTCATTAGCGATCTTTTGATGTTTGACCATCTTCTTGGTGTCGTCTTCGTCATGGTCAATCATAGAGTGATCCTTCCTCTTGTTCGCTTTAACTTTTGCAGAGGCCCCAGCATCTTGTTTTGAACATCTCATCCTGGAGAGTCACGCCAAAGTTGAGCGCACCTGTCAAAAGACCATCCGGCACGGTCTCCGAAGCTGCATCGCCCGTCACGAGGGTGATGAATTGGGTGGTCATACTGCGAAGTTCATCCTCTGTGAGCCGGCGCGCCTTGCTACGGGCATAGGTGGTCATGGTGTTGACAAGCATAGCCCAGTCGAGCTTTTTGGTCTCAGCGTCGAGGTTTTTGTCGTTGTGAAGTTCAAGCGCCTTTATCATGAACTTGTCGTTGAGTTTCTTCTCCACTTTTTTGATGGTTTTGTTATCAACAGCCATCTCTTTCTTACCAGGCCATCAGACTTGATTTTCTCATGCCCGTGGAGAAATTCGTCTATTCGAACGTTCCCTTTAGAATCTTAGCAAAGTTAGTTTCAACGTTTTTTGCATGCTTGACGCACAACCGTGTTTCCGGCAACACTTTGCACTTGCATGGTCTACCCGTTTTGGTTTTTCCCAAACACTCATTCTCGCCCATCACGCCTTCTTGGTTATGACTGAAACTATTTACTTTTACGGAACCAAGGGTGAACATGGATGTCTTTCCAACTTTTTTCCGTGCAAGA